>Ga0214921_10000150_pt1 | contig 131854 bp, 110 predicted proteins | sample LL1505_MetaG_FD_177992 | JGI IMG/M metagenome (GOLD analysis project Ga0214921, IMG submission 177992) | Freshwater microbial communities from Lake Lanier, Atlanta, Georgia, United States - LL-1505 | ecosystem: Environmental > Aquatic > Freshwater > Lake | place: USA: Georgia | collected... | reverse complement strand
ACCGGCTTGGGTGGTACCGCCTCCGGGGGCGACGGTGGACCCGGTGGCATTGGTGGCGACAGCGGCGACGGCGGCAACGGCGGCAACGGCAGCAACGGCGGCAACGGCGGCAACGGCGGCAATGGCGGCAACGCCGGCAATGGTGGCGCAGGCATCCTGATCAATGCGCCCGGTGCGACGGTGTACGTGGTCAACCAAGGGGCCATGGCAGGCATCAGCGGCGGCGATGGTGGTGTCGGTGGCTCGGGGGGCGCTGCAGGCTCGGGCGGAGCCGCCGGTGCCGCTGGTGCTTTAGGCGACGCCGGGAGCGCTGGGGTTGGGGGCTCGGGCGGCAAGGGCGGCAACGCGACTGCCGGTAAAGACGGCGGCTCTACTGCTGCAGGCGAAGACCTTGTTTCCCTCGGTGGTTCCGGTGGTTCCGGTGGTAAGGGTGGTAGGGGTGGTGGCAAGGGGGGGGCCGGCCTTCCTGCCTCGCCAGCCTCTCTCTCGAAAGAGACCGTTGGTGGTGACGGTGGTTTCGGTGGTAACGGTGGCAGCGCTGGCATCGCCGGTATCGGTGGTAAGGGTGGCAGTGCTGGCACCCCCGGAATTGGTGGAACGGCTGGCGCCAATGGTGCGGGCGGTGCCGGTATCGAGCTTCAAGACGGCACGCTGTACTTGACGAACGAGTCCTACATTACCGGTGGAGTGGGTGGTATCGACGCTGCCGCCGGTGCGGGTGTCCTGGTGTCGGGTGGCACGGCGTTCATTCAAAACTCCAGCGGCGGCCTCATCTTCGGTGGCCTCGCAGCAGGAACCAGTTCCACTGCCGCTGCGGCCATCAACGTCACGGGTGGCACGGTGGCGATCGAGAACAGCGGCCGCATCCTTGGCGGTCTGCAAACGCAACAGACAGTGCCCTTTAATGTTGGCCCGCCTTCGACGAGCGGTGGTGCCGGTGTTGATGTCATGAATGGGTCGGTTTCGATCCTCAATCGCGGCACCATTCTGGGCGGCTACAACGCGATCGACGAAAATGGGACTCCAGCCCCGGATCAGCAAGTCCAACTGGGCATCGTCAACCGCAGCTTTGGATCGATTACCAGCCTGGTCAACGCCCAGGGCGCAGGTTCGACCGCAGGGACCGCGCTGACCTACGGTGGCTACTTGCCGCAGGAGTACAAGGTAATCGTCGACTCGCCAACGAGTTACGGTCAGCTGGTCGTGATGAACGGCATTCCGGCGCCGATCTCACAAGCGTTTAACGATGATTCGATTCCGATTGAAGCGCTCGGCGAGGACGGGCCAACGAATCTGGGCCAGATGGCTTTCGGTCTGAGCGAGCAGTACAGCAGCTTCAACGACGCTGCCTTCACCAGCGCCGAGCGAACGCTCACCGGCGTTCTGAGCGGCGTCACGGCCGACCAGATCACCACGGTGGCCAGCCAGCAGATCACCAGCACGAACAATGCTGGCAACTGGCAGGGCTACATCAACAATCCTTCCACCCACTGGGTGCGCTGGAAGCTGGCTGAAGTTGAGGGCGATGTGCCTTCGACCGATCTGGTCATGACGTTCGGCCCGGACGCCACCAACACACTCTCGCAACTGAGGCGATCGGGAAGCAACTTGCACATGGTCATGCGGTCTCGCCTGGGCGACCTGCTCACCACGGCGAGCTATGACTGCCGCTACTTTGACGAACGCGGCGTGTGCTTGTCGATCTTTGCACGCAACGGGGACACCACCGTGACCAACTCCACCAGTGCTGTGGTGATCGGTTCGCTGCGCTTGACCGACCAGTTCCGCGTGGGCGCCTTCTTCGACAGCAAGGGCGACAAGCAGTCCAGACGTGACGTCAGCGCGCACGATCGCCCGACCTTCGGTGGCTTCGTGGCGTTCAACCAGAACGCTGATGGCAGCGGCTTCAACGCAAAGATCTCAGCTGCGACCAAGGATGGCAAGATCCGCGTGACCCGCCACGGAGTCGACGAGGACTTCACCGAATCGGGCTCGGGCAAAGCCAAGCTCGACGCGACCACCGTGTCAGCCGAGGTGGGCTTCGGTCTCCGTACCAACGGGGTCCTGATCACGCCGTACCTCGGGTTCAGCCATTCGAAGATCACCCGCAAGGCATACACCGAGGATGCGGTTGCCGGTCAAGTCGTCGCCCCGATCTCCTACGACAAGTTCCGGGTTCGTCCGGACGCTGCCACGTTGGGCGCCAAGCTGCAAGGCAAGCTCAATGAAAACCTTGGCTACAACCTTGGCGCAGGCGTCACTGGTGGTCTCAGCAGCGGCATCAACTCCTACTCAGGCACCTCGTCGATCATCGGCATGTCGTCGTTCCGCATCGATCTGCGCAAGGGCAGCTCGACCGGCGGGTTCGGATCCGCAGGCCTGAGCTATCAGGTGTCGAAGGGTGTGTACGTGTCTGGCAGCGTGACGGTTCGCGACGATCCGTACTACAGCAAGGCGGTCACCTACAGCTTCATCGGCCTGAGCATGGGCCTCTGATCTGGAGGTCCCTCCAAGGGGACCGCCGGCGTCTACACGAGCCAAGCAGCGAAAAGGCCCTCGTCAGAGGGCCTTTTCGCATTCAGGCGCAGTGCCATCGCAGCCACACTGCAAGGCGCCTGGCCGTGAATCCGGCAGAGAGTCGACACAACGGGCCTTCACGGCCCGTTTTTTGTCCACCCAATAGACTCTCCAGTGGGCAAATCTTCATTCAGTGCGGTGGCAACCACTTGCGACAACGATGGACAACCCGCACACAAAAACATGCCCTGCTGCCAGTCGACAAGTTGTCGATGCCGATGCTGCAGTAGCCGCACCGAGCAAGACATGGCATCTGCGCCCTCCACTGCGGCGCACACGCGTCTGTCTGGCGCTCCTCCTTGGTACCCAATTCGTTCTGGGTGGCGCTGCCGTGGCCCAGCCCTGCCCACCCCGTCACACCGCATCGCCACAGTCCGACGGTGCCTGCGGCTTCGTCAACGCGCCGAATCCCCAAGCGCTGCCGTTGCGCGACAACTGGTCGATCTGGACGCGCTTTCTGGGCAAGAAGCCCGAGGGAACGGTGCCTGCCGACCCGATTCCGGTGCGCCGCCTGGACCGCAACAGCACCCTGTGGGCGTCCTGGGTCATCGCCAGCGGCGAGGCGCGCATCTATTACAGCGGCGACACCGGCTATTCCGACAGCTTCAGAAAGATCGGCGAGCGCTTTGGCGGGTTCGACATCGCGCTGATGGAGAACGGTGCCTACGATGCCTACTGGCCGAGCCTGCACCTGACCCCCGAACAGACCGTGCAGGCCTTCGTCGATCTGCGCGCCAAACTGCTGTACCTGGTGCACAACAGCACCTTTGATCTGGCCTTGCATCCTTGGCGCCACCCGATGGACAGCGTGTTGGCCCTGGCCCAGCAAAAAAGCCTGCCGCTGGCCACGCCCGAGATTGGAGAGGTACTGACCCTCGGTCAGCCTCGTGAAAACAAGGCTTGGTGGCAGGCCTTGCGTTAAGCCACCTGACGGGCAGGCGGTACACCATCCCCCTAGAAAGCCCCTGCAATGAATGACACCGTGATGGTCACCGGCGGAGCCGGCTTTCTGGGTTCACACCTGTGCGACAGGCTGGTCAAGGAACAGCGCGACGTGCTGTGCGTCGACAACCTCTTCACCGGCAGCCGCAACAACATCCGCCATCTGCTGTCCTCCGAATACTTCGAGTTCCAGCGGCACGACGTCACCTTCCCTCTGTACGTCGAAGTGGGGCAGATCTACAACCTGGCCTGTCCGGCGTCACCCGTTCATTACCAGCACGACCCGGTGCAAACCACCAAGACCAGCGTGCACGGCGCGATCAACATGCTCGGGCTGGCCAAGCGCGTCGGCGCGCGCATCCTGCAGGCGTCCACCAGCGAGGTCTATGGCGATCCGGCGGTCCACCCGCAGACCGAGGACTACTGGGGCAACGTCAATCCCATCGGCATCCGCGCCTGCTACGACGAAGGCAAGCGCTGTGCCGAAACGCTGTTCTTCGACTACCACCGCCAGCATGCGCTCGAGATCAAGGTGGTGCGCATCTTCAACACCTACGGCCCGCGCATGCACCCGAACGACGGCCGCGTCGTGTCCAACTTCATCGTGCAGGCGCTGCGCGGCGAGGACATCACCATCTTCGGCGACGGCCAGCAAACACGCAGCTTCTGCTACGTTGACGACCTGGTCGAAGTCATCGTGCGGATGATGGCCAGTGACGCCAGCCTGACCGGCCCGGTCAATATCGGAAACCCCGGCGAGTACTCGATGCTGCAGCTGGCCGAGACCATCCTTCGCATGACGGGCAGCAAGTCAAAGCTGATCTTTCAGCCCTTGCCCGGTGACGACCCGAAGCAGCGTCGCCCCGACATCTCGATCGCGAAAACCAGGCTGGGCTGGGAGCCCAAGGTGTCGCTTCAAGACGGCCTGGAGCCGACGATCGCGTACTTTCGCGGCGTGGTGAACAGCCAGAGGTAGTTCGCAAGCGTCGACTTCCGAGAAGCCTCGCAGGGAACTGTTGTTGCGGCGCACAATGGCCTTTCTCTGCAGCTTGATGGAGGTCGTGAATGCGTCGCGTCGTTTTCAACCAGAAGGGCGGGGTCGGCAAGTCCACCATCACCTGCAACCTGGCCGCCATTGCAGCGCATCAGGGCCAGCGCACGCTGGTGATCGACCTCGATCGGCAGGGCAATTCCAGCCGCTACCTCACCGGGGATGATGCTGAAGAGGGCATTGCGGGTGCGGCAGAGTTCTTCGATGCCACGCTGAAATTCAGCGTGCGCTCGCCCAGCACCTCCGACTTCATCATCGAGACGCCGTGGGAGAACCTGCACCTGATGCCCGCCAGCGCCGCGCTGGATGAACTGCACGGCAAGCTGGAAAGCCGTCACAAGATCTACAAGCTGCGCGATGCGCTGATGGAGTTGGCCGACGATTACGACTCGATCTGGATCGACACGCCGCCCGCACTGAATTTCTACACCCGCTCGGCGCTGATAGCCGCCGAAGCTTGCCTGATCCCGTTCGACTGCGACGACTTCTCGCGTCGTGCGCTCTACGGCCTGCTGGAAAGCGTCAAGGAGATCCAGGCCGACCACAACCCGGATCTGCTGATCGAGGGCATCGTGGTGAACCAGTTCCAGCCCCGCGCCAGTCTGCCGCAGCGCACGGTGCAGGAACTAATCGATGAAGGCCTGCCTGTGCTTGCCCCCTATCTGAGCGCCAGCGTGAAGATCAAGGAGTCGCACGAACTGGCGCGCCCGATGATCCACCTTGACTCGCGTCACAAGGTGACACAGGAGTTTGTGGCGCTGTACGACGGCCTCGCCTGAAAGGCTGCTCGGCTTTTTCCGAAAGGTCCGAAAGGCGGGATTCGACGGGCTTGATGGCCAAACTTGCGCTCGAGCCTGCGTGCTATCTTCATTGCCCATGTCAAAACAGGATCGACACCCATGAGCTACGACATCGATCTATCAGGCCGCGTCGCGCTGGTCACTGGCGCGTCGAGCGGACTCGGCACCCAATTCGCGAAAACCTTGGCCACGGCTGGCGCGGCGGTGGTGCTGGCCGGGCGCAACATGGAGCGGCTGAAAACGCTGCGTGCCGAGATCGAAGGCGATGGCGGCGACGCGCACGTCGTCGTGCTCGACCCGACCGATGTGGCCAGCATTCGCTCGGCAGTGGCGCACGCCGAAACCGAGATGGGCACGATCGACATCCTGGTCAACAACTCCGGCGTCAGCACCACGCAGAAGCTGACCGAGGTGACCGAGGAAGACTTCGACTTCGTGTTCGATGTCAACACCCGCGGCAGCTTCTTCGTCGCGCAGGAAGTCGGCAAGCGGATGATCGCGCGGGCCAAGGGCGCCGCACCCGGCACTTTCACCGGCGGGCGCATCGTCAACATCGCGTCGATGGCCGGGCTGAAGGTGCTGAGCAAGATCGGCGTCTACAGCATGAGCAAGGCGGCAGTGATCCACATGACCCGCTCGATGGCGCTCGAATGGGGCAAGCACGGCATCAACGTCAACGCCATCTGCCCCGGCTACATCGACACCGACATGAACCACCACGAGTGGCTGACCGACGCCGGCAAGCGCTTGATCGACACGCTGCCGCGCAAGCGCATCGGCCAGCCGAAAGACCTGGACGTGGTGCTGATGATGCTGTGCGCCAATGAAAGCCATTTCATCAATGGCGCGGTGATCCAGGCGGATGACGGCTACGCGCTCTGAGGCAGTGCGGCGCAGATTCCTCTCAGCTCTGTGCCCGGCGGCGGCACAATCGACAGGTGGTTTGGCCACGTTGCTGTCGAGCGTGTCTCTGAGTCCTCGAGAGGAATGCAATGAACAAGGTTTATCCGGGCGCTGACGCGGCGCTCAAGGGCGTCGTGGCCGACGGCCAGTTGATCGCCGTGGGCGGCTTCGGCCTGTGTGGCATTCCCGAGGCTCTGATCGCTGCGCTGCGCGACAGCGGCGTCAAGAACCTGACGGTGATCTCGAACAACGCGGGCGTCGATGGGTTTGGTCTGGGCCAGTTGCTGGAAACCCGCCAGATCAAGAAGATGATTTCCAGCTACGTCGGCGAGAACAAGGAGTTCGAGCGCCAGTACCTTGCCGGAGAACTCGAGCTTGAATTCACGCCGCAGGGCACCTTGGCCGAGAAACTGCGTGCCGGCGGCGCGGGCATCCCGGCCTTCTTCACCAAGACCGGTGTCGGAACGCTGGTGGCCGAGGGCAAGGAAACCCGCGAGTTCGACGGCTCCGTCTATGTGATGGAGCGCGCGCTCTGCCCCGAGGTCAGTCTGGTCAAGGCCTGGAAGGCGGATGAAAGCGGCAACCTGCTGTTTCGCCGCACCGCGCGCAACTTCAACCCGGCGGTTGCGATGGCCGGCCGCCTGACCATCGCCGAGGTCGAGGAGATCGTGCCGACCGGCACCTTCGATCCGGACTCGGTGCACCTGCCCGGCATCTATGTGCACCGTCTGGTGCTCAACAAGCACCCCGAGAAGCGCATCGAAAAACGGACGCTGACCGAGAAATCGACAGAGAAAGCGGGAGCCTGACCATGGCCTGGACGCACGACCAAATGGCGGCACGCGCAGCGCAAGAACTGCAAGACGGGTTCTACGTCAACCTGGGCATCGGCCTGCCGACGCTGGTGGCCAACCATGTGCGGCCCGACATCGAGGTCTGGCTGCAAAGCGAGAACGGCATGCTGGGTATCGGCCCCTTCCCGACCGAGGACGAGGTCGATGCCGACCTGATCAATGCGGGCAAGCAAACGGTGACGACGATCCCGGGCTCGTCGATCTTTGGCTCGCACGAGAGCTTCGCGATGATTCGCGGCGGCAAGATCAACCTGAGCATCCTGGGTGCGATGCAGGTCAGCGAACACGGCGATCTGGCGAACTGGATGATCCCCGGCAAGATGGTCAAGGGCATGGGCGGCGCGATGGATCTGGTGGCCGGCGTGGCCCGCGTCATCGTGTTGATGGAGCACGTCGCGAAGAAGAAGGACGGCACGATCGACCTGAAGATCATCCCGAAGTGCACCTTGCCTCTGACCGGTCTTGGGGTGGTCAACCGCATCATCACGGACCTGGCGGTGCTGGACGTGACGTCTGAGGGTCTGAAGGTGGTCGAGCTGGCTGACGGCGTGACCCGCGAGGAGCTTCAATCGAAGACGGGCGTGCCTTTGCACTGAGTCCGCTCGGTCGTCGATGCACCGAAGGCGCGTCTTTGACGCGCCTTTTTCATTGGTGTGTTCTGCTGGTGCTGCCGAGGGCTTGGGGTGACCGGCTCCGCTCATGTCACCCGGGCCGGGTGACGGCCTGAATGCTTCACGACAACCGATCCGGCCCTCCTTCTTTACTTCGCTGCGCCGGTCACCCCAAGCCCTCGGCTGCCGCGATCACCGAGGCATGCAAAGAACGCTCGACGATGAACTGTTGCGGTGGTGCTGGAGCGCTGTGGCGGGGCGCTGTGTGGAGTGAAGTAAAGGAGGAGGGCCGGCGGGAGTTGAGCCGAAGCGAAAGGCTGGTGAACCGGCCCGGGGGACATGAACGCAACACAGCGCCCCGGTGCAGCGCTCCCGCTTATCTGGATGCGTTGCCCTTCAACGCCTGAGCCGCCTCGGTCACCAGCTCCGGCCCCTTGTAAATGAAGCCCGTGTAGATCTGCACCAGATCGGCGCCAGCTGCCACCTTGGCCACTGCATCCGCACCACTCATCACCCCGCCGACGCCGATGATCGGGTAGCCCGTGCCGAGTTCAGCGCGGAGCTGGCGGATCACCGCGTTGCTGGCCTCGAAGACCGGAGCGCCCGACAGGCCACCGGCTTCGTTGGCATGCGGCAGGTCCTTCACGGCTTCGCGCGAAATGGTGGTGTTCGTCGCAATCACGCCGCTGATGCCATGGTTCTTGAGCGTGGTGGCGATCACCCGAATCTGATCCTCGACGAGGTCGGGCGCGATCTTCACAAACATCGGCACCTTGCGGCCATGACGCTGGGCCAGCGCGACGTGGCGCGTCGACAGCGCGCCGAGCAGCGCGTCGAGCGCCTGATCGCTTTGCAGTGCGCGCAGGTTCTGGGTGTTCGGTGACGAGATGTTGACCGTCACGTAGTCGGCATGCGGGTACACCCCGTCCAGACAGGTCAGGTAGTCATCGACCGCACGCTCGATCGGCGTCACTGCGTTCTTGCCGATGTTCAGGCCAAGGATGCCGCCCTCTTGCCGAAACTTCGCGCGCTGCACGTTGTCGATGAAGGCGGCCAGCCCGCCATTGTTGAAGCCCAGGCGGTTGATCAGCGCGTTGGCTTCGGTCAGGCGCCACATGCGCGGCTTCGGATTGCCGGGCTGCGCCAGCGGCGTGACTGTGCCGACTTCGACGAAGCCGAATCCCAGCGCGCCAAACCCGTCGATGCAGCGGCCATTCTTGTCGAGGCCGGCCGCCAGGCCGATGCGGTTCGGAAAGCGCAGGCCGGCCACCGTCACCGGATCGTCGATGCGCGTCTGGCGGATCGCGCACATCAGCGGGGTGTGCTGGATGCGTGCGAGGGTGTCGAGCGTCAGGTCATGCGCCTGTTCCGGGTCGAGACCGAAAAGGAACGGTCGTGTCAGTGCGTAGGGAAGGAGGGCCATGAAGGGTGCGCGGGATAATTCAAGATTGTCTCAAACGGTTTCCTTGTCATGACCCAGGATGAACTGAAGGTGATGGTCGGCCGAGCGGCGCTGGATCAGGTGGTACCTGGCAGCGTGGTCGGCGTCGGTACAGGCTCGACCGTCAACTGCTTCATCGATGCACTGGCGACGATGCGCGAACGGATCATCGGCGCCGTCTCCAGCAGCGAGAAGAGCAGTGAGCGCCTGCGCGCCCACGGCATCGCGGTGCTCGACAGCAATGCGATCGAACGCATCCCCGTGTACATCGACGGCGCCGACGAGATCGACCCGCGCGGCCACATGATCAAGGGCGGCGGTGCGGCGTTGACCCGCGAGAAGATCGTGGCGGACCTGGCCGACCGCTTCATCTGCATCGCGGATGTATCGAAGCGTGTCGCGGTTCTGGGCCGCTTTCCGCTGCCGGTGGAGGTGATCCCGATGGCGGCGGCGCAGATCTCGCGGCGCTTCGTGGCGATGGGCGGCCGCCCGGTGCTGCGTGCTGGTGTGGTGACCGACAACGGCGGCCATCTGATCGATGTGCATGGTTTGCACATCACCGATCCGCTGACGATGGAGAGCGAGATCAATCAATGGCCCGGTGTTGTCAGCGTGGGGATCTTTGCGCGACACCGGGCGAGCCTGTGTTTGTTCGGCGGCCCGGATGGCGTCGAGACGGTGTCGTACGCAACTGCCTCCTGACGCGGCTGGAACGCGCTGAAAACAGCGTAATCTCGCTGACTTATTCATTGAAGTGGATGCATGCCCATGGCCAAGCCAAACTATTCGTTCGAAAAGCGTCAGCGCGAGCTGGCCAAGAAGAAGAAGAAGGAAGAAAAAGTGAAGGAGAAGGCGGGCCGCAAAACCGGTGCCGACGGTGAATCTGATTCAGCGGCAGATGAGGGAGAAGGCTCCGCTCCCGCTGCAGACGCTGCGGGCCAGGCTCCGAGCTGAGACGAACGCCGAGCGCGTCTAGTCGCCGCCACGAGCTCGTCTGGCGGCCTCGCGAACCACAAAGCGGGCAGCATCCACGCTGTCCAGCAGACTCGCCTCGATGGGCATCGGGGCGCCCGTGATCGATGCGGCCGCGATCTGCGCGGCCAGCGCCGCCCAGGTGATGCCGCGCGAACCGAATCCCGTGCAGGCATAGAGCCCCGGCAGCCTCGGCACCTGTGAAGGCTGTTCCAGGTGTTGCACACCCAGCGCTGCGGCGATGTCCGGTACCGCACCCAGAACCGGCAGGCGATCGTCGGTGCTCCAGCGCCAGCCGGTGCGGCCCGTCAACTGCGTGGTGTCCAACTGAAGTTGCTGGCCGGTCAAGCGAGACAGCTGGGCCAGGTTGTGCAGGTGGTCGCTGTCTCGCACCGAAGAGTCATCGTCATCGGCCTGTGACGTGGCACCGAAGATGGCAAGGCCGTCGATCGGTGGCAGCAGGTAACCGGCGCCTGTGATCGGAACCCGCGGCAGGCTGAGCGCACCGACCTCGCTCAGCGACGCCATGCTGATCTGCCCGCGCAGCTTCAGCAGCGGCCAGGCGTCGGGCGTTGAAGATGGCATCAACGGTCGCAACAGCCGCAGCGCGTCGCCTGCATTGGCCAGCACCACGGCGCTTGATGTGGCCAGGGCGTGGCCGGCGGCATCGTGAAGTACCCAGCCTTCGGCGTCGCGTGTCAGCGATTCGACGGCGCAGTTGGCCCGGAGCGTGGTCCGCCGCCCCGCGCGTTCGATGAACGAGCGCGCCAGCCCGGCCGGTTGAACCCAGCCTCCACCCGGGTACCACCACGCCGGGTGGTGCAAGATCAAGCCGCTGCGGTCCGAGGCCTCGCGCGGTGACAACGCCTGCACGTAGTCCGATGGCAGCGCCAGGCGTTGCAAGGTGGCGTGCATCGCGGACCAGGCGATGTCGTGGTTCTCCAGGCGCAGCAGGCCCTGCACATTGCCCTGAACGCTGTGCCCTGCGAGCGCCACGGTGACGGCGCGTTGCGCTTCCAGTGCTGCAGCCCGATTGAAGCGCGCGTGGGCGCCATCTTGTGGGTTGACGATGCCGTGAAACAGGCCAGCCTGGTTGCCCGAGGCTTCCATCGCGAGTGCGCCATGGCGTTCGAAGATGATGCTGTCGCGGCCTTGTTCGGCCAGTGCCCATGCGACCGCGCACCCGGCCAGGCCAGCGCCGATCACCACGATCGGTGCGTTGTCAGGCGAACGGGTTGCGCAGCGTGAGGGCCCGCGCCTCGGTACGAATGAGGGGTCATAGCACCAGCGTTCCCCTGAGTCGTCCGCCTGCGTGAACCCGGCAGAACGCATCGCGCCCGCATCGGTGCTCGATGCAGTTTCGAGCCACGCCAGGCTGCCCACCCGCGCCAGCCGCGCCAAGGCTCTGGCCTCGCGTCGCGACGCTGCGGCATCACGCTCGATTCGGTGACCGAGCGAAAACACGTCGACAGGGGTCAACAGCTCGCTGAGCCCGGCTCGCCATGCCATCGGCACCAGCAGCCATTGAACCTGCCCGCCCTCGAAGGCCAGCCGGTGTAGGTTGGGCGTGATCGGCGGCCAGCGGCTGCCGATCTCATCGTTCAGCGTCGAGGGCTTGCAGCCGCCTCCGAGGTCAGCAGACACAGTGATCACATGCAACTGCGCACAGCGTTGCGGATCGGCGCGCCAGGCTTGCAGACAACGTAGGAACCGGCTGCCGCCGTCGAACTGGTCGTCGAGCACAACGAATCGCTGGCGGCCTTGCCAGCCACGGGCCAGTGCGGCAACAAAGGCCGTGGTGCGACCTGTCGAGTCGCCTGCGGCCTGGTCGGTCATCCCCTATGTCCTGCACCGCGTGCGTGCAGCCACGACAGCAGCCGCTCGCGCGCTTCGGTCAGATTGCGGTAGGCGAGCACTGCTGTGCTCATGCTCTGCAAGGCGTCATGCAGCCGTCGCGCATTCGCCGGTTCAGTGATCGCCTGCGCCAGCGGCTGAGACTCGACCTGGATGGTGAACACCGCCTGCCGGTGCGAAGTCAGCGGGATGAACGTTTGGCGCTCGGTGCGCAGGAAGGCCATCGCTGCGAGCTGCTCTGCATCGGCATCTGCGGGCCAACCGTGCTCGGGCAGCCGCGCAGGGTGCGCGTCGAGTTGCGCATGGCTTGTGATGTTCCACACCCAGCGTACCCAGCGGTCGCTGCCGGTCACCAGCCGCGCAAGGTGCTCGCTGGCGGCGATCAGCAACTGGTTGTCAGCCACGGGCGAGTGCACTTCGGCGAAGTGCTGGCCGATCTTGTCCTCGGGTGCCCAGTGCGATGGCAGGCAGACCGCGAGCCAGGGGATGCAAGCGGTCTGGCCATCGATGACGGCCAGATCCTCGACGAAGGCGAGGCAGAACAACGCCGTCTGGCGCCAGTGTGCCGGCAATGCCACGAGGCAGCGACCGACATCGTCCGTGGCGTCGGCGTGGCTGGATATCGAGCCGCCCTCGTGCACGACCCAACCGAGTTGCAGGGCGTGCACGGATCCATCAGCGTCGCAGCGCCAGGCTCCGGCGTGCTCCGCCGCTGCGTGCTGGAACAGTGCCTGCAGCGCCAGTTGCGGGTCGAAGCCGGGACTCGTCAGCAACGCCTGATGGGCGTGACCATTCAACACCGCCAACTTTTCCCGCAGCACGCGGTCGCCAGGCCGGGTTGGCGTCAGCTGAACCACACCGGGAGAGAGCCGGCGCAGACCGGGCTGCATCCGGAACGGCGTGCTGATGGCGTCGAAGTCGAATGGCATCAAGCGATCATGCCGAAGAACTTGTCGAACCAAAGAAAAGGGCGCCCGAAAGCGCCCGATGTCCGAACCGCCGACAGGCGTCCGCAGTTAAACGCGCTTGCGGTACTCGTGGGTGCGGGTGTCGATTTCGACCTTGTCGCCGGTCTGCACGAACAACGGCACCGCGATCTCGAAGCCGGTCGCGATCTTCGCTGGCTTCAGCACCTTGCCCGAGGTGTCGCCTTTGACGGCTGGCTCGGTCCAGGTGATCTCGCGCACCAGGCTGGTGGGCAATTCGACCGAGATGGCCTTGCCGTCATAGAAAACCACTTCGACCGGCATCGCGTCTTCGAGGTACTGGACAGCATCGCCCATGTTCTCGCTCTCGACTTCGAACTGGTTGTACTCGGCGTCCATGAACGCGTACATCGGGTCGGCGAAGTAGGAGTAGGTGCACTCCTTCTTGTCGAGGATGATCTGGTCCATCTTGTCGTCGGCCTTGAAGACGACTTCGGTTCCGGAGTTGCTCAGCAGGCTCTTGAGCTTCATGCGCACGGTGGCCGAATTGCGACCGCCGCGGCTGTATTCGGTCTTCAGAACGACCATCGGGTCCTTGCCGTGCATGATGACGTTGCCGGCGCGAATTTCCTGTGCGATTTTCATGACGCTGTCCGTTGAGATCCGTGGAGTTGGCTTTTCGTGTTTCGGGAGTCGCGAAACGAAAAGCCTTAGATTTTAGCCTGCAGAAGGCTGGATTTGGCATTGGCGAACGCCATCAGCTGAGTCACAAGGTCTGGTTGAGCCAGCAGTTCGGTGCGCCAGTCTGTGCACACCCTGGCCCAGGCGGACATCGAGGACGGCGATTGCAACACGCCCCAGGCGTCTGGGTCCTGCGTCCCGGACAGGCTGTTCCAGCGGAAGGCGGCGCGCCGGATCGATTCGGCCATCGCCGGGTCGGCGGCCTGTAACGCCCTGGCCAGAAACGATGCGAGCTTTGCTGCATGGACCCCGTCGTCCTGCGGGTAGATCTGCCAGAGGAAAGGGCGACCGGCCCAGATCGCGCGGACCAGCGAGTCTTCGCCCCGTACCAGGTTCAGGTCACAAGACCAGAGCAGGCGGTCGTAATCGAAATGTGTCAGCCAGGGCAGGCTCTGGACGCGCAAGTTGTCCAGTGCACCGCCATCGGCAATCGCCCGAGCGACCTGTTCGGTCGCGTGGCCGGGGGTCGTCAGCAGCAGCGTCGGGCGAGCAGCCAGGGTCTGCAACCATTCCAACACGTTTGGATTCGCATAGCAGAACAGGCTGACCAGGCGTTCACCAGGGCGAGGCGCGATGCTGTGATCGGCCAGCCAGGCCTCACGGTCGAAAGCGGCTTGTCGTTGCAGCAGGTCGGCCTCGCGCAACAGTCCGCCGGTGCTTGCGGTGAAGCCGGGGTAGAAATACCAACTCGTCACGCCGCAGGCAAGACCGCTGCCTTGGAGGCAGGGGAGCCCGTGGTTTCGCTCCACGTACGGCTCCGCACTGAGGTACTCCAGGTTGATCCAGACCGGCGCAGCCGACCGCTGGTGTGCGAGTGCGATATGGCGCAGACAAGGGTCGGGCAGGCCGCAGCCGAAGGCCTCGATGACCGCAGTCGCAGGCTCGACGTCCGCGATGGCAAAGGCCTCGTCCGTCACCGGCCATGCCCACACCTCGACACCGGGCCGGCCTCCAGGCGCCATCCAGGTCAGGGCGTGCGCGTCGTCAATCCAGAGGCGCACCGCGATGCCGCGCTCTGCCAGATCAGTGGCCAGCCGCCAGCACACGCCCACATCGCCGTGGTTGTCGACGACGCGGCAGAACACATCCCAGGTGGCACGCGGGCGGGGGTGTCGTGGCGCGTTGAAGGGCATCGGTGAATTATCCGAGCGTCGGCACAATCGCTGGCGATGTCTGACAACCCTGAACACGTCGATCCGGCCCAAGCGCAGCGCGAGCGCCTGCTCGCGGACGTGGCCGCGCTGCCCGGTCTGCCCGGCGTGTACCGCTATTTCGACGCACAGGGCGGCGTGCTCTACGTCGGCAAGGCACGCGACCTGAAGAAGCGGGTGTCGAGCTACTTTCAGAAGCAGCACGGAGGCACACGCATCGGCCACATGATCACGAAGATCGTGCGGATGGAAACGACGGTGGTGCGCTCGGAAGCCGAGGCGCTGCTACTCGAGAACAACCTGATCAAGACGCTGAACCCGCGTTACAACATCCTGTTTCGCGACGACAAGAGCTATCCGTATCTGAAGATCACCGGCACCTCCAACTCGCCGGCGGCATCGAGTGCCTCACGCTATCCGCGAATGGTCTATTACCGTGGGCCGGTCGATCAACGCCACCACTATTTCGGCCCGTACCCGAGCGCCTGGGCCGTCAAGGAATCGATCCAGCTGCTGCAGAAGGTGTTCCGGCTGCGCACGTGCGAGGACACGGTGTTCAACAACCGCAGCCGGCCTTGTCTGCTGCACCAGATCAAGCGCTGCTCCGGGCCGTGTGTGGCCTTGATCTCGCCCGACGACTATGCCCGCGATGTGGCCAACGCCGAACGCTTCCTGCAAGGCGATCAGCAACAGGTGATGGACACCCTGCAGGCGCAGATGATGGCTCACGCCGACGCGTTGCAGTTCGAGCAGGCGGCCGAGATCCGCAATCAGCTAGGTGCCTTGTCCCGGGTGCTGCACCAGCAGGCGGTCGAGGACAACACCGGCGCCGCGACGCGGGACGCCGATATCCTCGCCGTCAAGGTGCACGGCGGTCGCGCCTGCGTCAATCTGGCGATGGTGCGGGGCGGCCGTCACCTCGGCGATCGGCCATTCTTCCCGGTGCATGTCGACGACGCCACCACACTGGGCGCCGAGTCGGCGACCGACGATGCGGGCAAGACAGTGTCGTCGCCTGAAGCGCTGGTGCTCGAAGCCTTCATCGCGCAGCATTACCTCGATGGCGGCGTGCCACCCTTGCTCGTGTTGAGCCATCCGGTGGACAAGGCGCTGATCGACGCGTTGACGGCGCACGCTGGGGTCAAGGTGACGGCGCAGCACCAGCCACGAGATGCCCGCCGGGCCTGGCTGGACATGTGCATCAAGGGCGCCGATCTGCGCCTGGCCCAGTTGCTGGCCGAAGAGGGCTCGCAGCAGGCCCGAACGCGCGCGCTGCTTGACGTGCTGGAGATCGACACCGAGGCGCTGGATACGTTTCGCATCGAGTGTTTCGACATCAGCCACACCGCTGGCGAGGCCACGCAGGCATCCTGCGTGGTCTTTGAGAACCACAAGATGCGCAGTGCCCAGTACCGTCGCTACAACATCGAAGGCATCACTGGCGGCGACGACTACGCCGCGATGCGCCAGGTGCTGATGCGCCGCTATGGCAAGTTGGCGGCGCAGGTAGCAAGGCAGGCCGAGACGTCCGAAGCCCGCGACGAGGCATCGGCAGGTTCACCGGATGAGGGCGAGGTGATCGCGAGGTCCGAGTTGCGACTGCCCGACCTGGTGCTGGTGGACGGCGGCCGCGGCCAGGTCAGCATGGCACGCGAAGTGTTCGAGGAACTGGGCCTGGACCTCGGGTTGATCATCGGCGTGGAAAAGGGCGAGGGGCGCAAGGTGGGTCTGGAAGAGTTGGTCTTTGCTGACGGCCGCGAGAAGGTCACGCTTGCCAAGGATTCCGCAGCGCTGATGCTGGTCGCACAGATCCGTGACGAAGCCCATCGTTTCGCCATCACCGGCATGCGCGCCAAGCGCGCCAGCGTGCGCACCGGCGGCAGCAAGCTCGAAGACATCGACGGTGTCGGGCCGAAAAAGCGCGCTCGGCTGCTGCAACGTTTCGGCGGGGTGCGCGGCGTGGCGAGCGCCAGTGTCGATGACCTGCTGACCGTTGAAGGCATCTCGAAGGACCTGGCCGAGGCCATCTACCGTGCCTTGCATTGAACGGATTCCCATGACGAAATGGTGTGCTGGAGGGCGGCCGGATGCCCTTTACTTCCCTTGTCTGGTTCTCGCATTCCTCGCGGGTTGCGCTGCCCCACCGTCCCAGCCACCAGCCTCGGGCACGCAAGCCGTGGCGCCCCCACCCGTGACAGCTCGGACGGTTGAGCCACGCGCTGCGGGCGCGACGAGCGGTTCGATTCGCTTGTCGCCGCCCGGCCCTGTGCGAAGTGTCAATGATCTGCATCAGCAGGCGGCTCGTCGCATCGTGGCGGCCAACCCGCAACTGACCTATATGGATCGTCCGCCAGACGTGCTGCTGGCCATCCCGGTTTTGGCGATCGACCTGAACGCCGACGGATCGATCCACCGCATCGATGTTTTGCGCCCACCCAGACAGGCAAAGGACACCATCCAGATCGCCATCGAGGCCGTTCAGCGCGCGGCGCCGTTCGGAGCTGTGTCGAGCCTTCCGCGGCCGTGGCGCATCACGGAAACGTTTCTATTCAACGACGATCGCCGGTTCAAGCCCCGAACACTCAACATTCAATGACCGTCGGCCCCAGGCGACACGGCACAATCGTCTGCATGTTTTTCAATTTGCCGACGCTACTCACCTGGGCCCGCATCGTCGCGATTCCGCTGGTGGTAGGTGTTTTCTATCTGGATCTGCAAGCAGGCACCCAGAACACTGTTTCCACCGCGCTGTTCGTCATCGTCGCGCTGACCGACTGGGCCGATGGTTACCTGGCGCGAAAGCTCAAGCAGACCTCCTCGTTCGGGGCTTTTCTCGACCCGGTGGCCGACAAGTTCCTGGTTTGCGCAGCCCTGCTGGTGCTGGTGCACCTGAATCGGCTGCATGCGCTGGTGGCACTGGTCATCATCGGGCGCGAGATCGCGATTTCCGCCTTGCGTGAATGGATGGCGCAGATCGGTGCTTCTCGCAGCGTCGCAGTGCACATGCTGGGCAAGGTGAAGACTGTGGTGCAGATGGTTGCGATTCCTTTCCTGCTGTTCGACGGGACGCTGTTCACCGTCATCGATACCCACGCTTGGGGCACGGTGCTGATCGGCCTCTCTGCAGTCCTGACCGTCTGGTCGATGGTGTATTACCTGCAGAAAGCGCTGCCTGAGATCCGCGCCAAGGCGCGGTAGCGGCGCAGTGGCAGCCCTCGCGGATTCGCGCAGCCACGTGGCCTTGCGCGTGATGCCGGTGGTGTTCGTGCTGATCTGGAGCACCGGATTCATCGCCGCGCGCTTCGCCATGCCGAATGCGCCGCCGTTCACTTTTCTTTGCTGGCGGTACGGGCTGTCCATCGCGTGCTTTGGTGCCTGGATCTTCTGGGCGCGAGCTCCCTGGCCTGTCGGTTGGGCACAGTGGCTGCATCTGGTCCTGACTGGCGTGCTGATGCATGCGGCGTATCTCGGTGGCGTGTGGGCGGCGGTCAAGGCCGGCATTGGTGCTGGCACGGTCGCGTTGCTGGTGGGTTTGCAGCCGGTGTTGACCGCAGCGTGGCTGTCGGCCTTGGCTGCTCCGAACGGCGCCTGCGTGGTCACCGTACGTCAATGGGCCGGGCTGGGATTGGGTCTGGCCGGGCTGACCTTGGTGGTCTGGCGCAAGCTAGGTGTGGGTGAGGTCACGCCGTGGAACCTGAGCCTGGCGTTCGTCGCGCTGATCGGCATCACCGCCGGCACGCTCTACCAAAAGCGCTTCGTCACGCGCTGTGATGTGCGCACCGCCAACACGATTCAGTTGAGCGCTGCGCTGTTGGTCAGCCTGCCCTTGGCGTTTGGCGAATCCGAGGCGATGCGTTGGAATTTGACGTCGATGGCTGCATTGCTCTGGTCCGTGATTGGCCTCACGCTCGGTGGCAGCTCCCTGCTGTACCTGCTGATCCAGCGCGGCGCGGCCACCCGTGTCACCAGCCTCTTGTATCTGGTGCCGCCAACCACGGCTCTGATGGCGTGGGCGATCTTCGGCGAGGAGCTTACTGCGCCGACGCTGCTGGGAATGTTGTTGACTGCGGTCGGTGTGGCCCTGGTCGTCACGGCGCCGCCAGCGCGCCTCTCTCGCTGACGTTGTGAACTTAACGCTCGTTCGTCTCGATAGAATCGAGATGCGCGCTTGACACCCACCAACGCCACGGCTGTAATTCCCCCGATGTCCGTGTGGGGTGAGGCGCACGGTCACTGCCGACTCCAACCATACGCATCCAATTCGAGGGGGACACTTTGTGAATAAGTCAGAACTGATCGAACACATCGCCAAGCAAGCGGATATTTCCAAAGCGGCTGCTGGTCGCGCTCTTGAGGCGCTGATTGGTGGTGTGAAGTCAACGCTCAAGAAGAACAACAGCGTGACGCTCGTCGGTTTTGGCACGTTCAGCGTCACCAAGCGCGCTGCGCGCAGCGGCCGCAACCCTCGCACTGGCGCGGCCATCAAGATCAAGGCGGCCAAGGTGCCTAAGTTCCGGCCAGGCAAGGCGTTGAAGGATGCGCTGAAGTAACGCTGTTTCCAGGCACTCCGGGTGCTTAGCTCAGTTGGTAGAGCGGCGCCCTTACAAGGCGTAGGTCGGGGGTTCGAGCCCCTCAGCACCCACCAAACCCAGTGCCGCAGCCTCAGACGGTTCTCTGAGGCTGCACATAAAATCAACCTCAGTCACCAAGCAAAGGCGAACCATGGTTCGCCTTTTTCGCGTCCGGGAAGCAGGGTTTTCCGGCGTCTGATTTCTTGACGCACCGCGACTGGCGTGTGCGTTCACCCGGGGTTCATCGATGTTCGACTTTTTCCGCAAGCGCATGCGCTTGTTCATGTTTGCGCTGGTTTTGCTTATCGTGCCGTCGTTCGTGTTTCTCGGGTTGGAGGGTTATCGCGGCATTGGCGAAGGCGCGAAGCAGTCTGTGGCCAAGGTGGCCGGTCATACGATCACACAGGCCGAATGGGACGAGTCGCATCGTGAGCAGGTCGAGCGGATCCGCCGACAGAGCCCCAACATCGATCCCAAGTTGTTCGACAGTCCCGAGGCCAGGCAGCAGACGCTGGAGGTGATGATTCGCCAGCGTGTGATGATGGCCACCGCCGAGCAGCTGCACCTGAGCACCACCGACGACCGTCTGCAGCGACTCTTTTCCACCGACCCCCAGTTCGCGGCCATTCGCAATCCGGATGGCAGCGTCAACAAGGATCTACTCGCCGCGCAGGGCCTGTCCAGCGACGAGTTCGCCCGCCGCCTGCGCCAGGATCTGTCGGTAAACCAGGTGCTGCTCGGTGTGTCGGGTACGGGCATTGTTTCGAACGGTGCCGCTGACCAAACACTCGATGCGTTCTTCCAGCAGCGCGAGGTGGTTCTGCAGCGTTTCGACGCGGCCGGCTATGCGGCGCGAGTCCAGCCCACCGACGCCGATCTCGAGGCTTATTACAAGGATCCGACCCACGCTGCGCAATTCCAGGCGCCAGAGCAGGCGAGCATCGAGTACGTTGTCCTGGATCTCGACGCGATGGGTCGGCAGGTGTCTATCAACGAGGAAGATCTGGCTCGCTATTTCAGCGAAAACGCAGCGCGCTACACCACACCCGAAGAGCGCCGCGCCAGCCATATCCTGATCGCCGCTGACAAGTCGCTGCCGGCCGCCGATCGCGCGAAGGCAAAAGCCAAGGCCGAGGCCCTTCTGGCCGATCTCGCGAAAAATCCGAATGGGTTTGCCGAGTTGGCGAGAACGAACTCACAGGACCCTGGATCGGCGGTCAAGGGTGGAGACCTCGACTTCTTCGGCCGCGGTGCCATGGTGAAGCCTTTCGAAGATGTGGCCTATGGCCTCAAGGTCGGCGAGACCAGCGGCGTGGTCGAAACCGATTTCGGCTATCACATCATCCGCCTGACCGACAAGCGCGGCGGTGACAAGCGCAGCTTTCAGAGCGTGCGGGCCGAGATCGAGGCTGAAGTGAGGAGCCAACTGGCGCAGCAGAAGTTTTCTGAAGCCGCGGCCGATTTCACCAACCTGGTCTACGAACAGTCCGACAGCCTGAAGCCAGCACTCGACAAGTACAAGCTGGTGTTGAAGTCTGCGCAGGGCGTGACGCGCCGACCGGCCCCAGGCGCGACCGGTCCGCTGGCTTCAGCCAAGTTTCTCGATGCGCTGTTCGCGAACGATGCCTTGCGAAACAAGCGCAACACCGATGCCGTGGAAACAGCGGCGAACCAACTTGTCTCGGGCCGCGTCTTGCAGTACGAAGCCGCGCATGCCTTGCCGCTGGCTGATGTGAAGGAGCGGGTACGCGCCCGGGTCGTCAGTGCACAGGCCGCCGCGCTTGCGCAGACCGAGGGGAAGGCGCGATTAGCGGCGTTGCAGCAGGCGCCGCAGACCGATATGGGCATTGAACCGAGGCGGGTCTCGCGCCTGCAGATTCAGGAACTAGGCAAGGCCACCACTTCGGCGGTGCTGGGCGCCGATCCGAAGAAGCTGCCAGCCTTCGTCGGCATCGATCTGGGCTCCGATGGTTTTGTCGTGGCGAAGGTTCAGAAGGTCATCGGCCGCGATCCCATCGTCGCCGACGTGGTGCAGGCCAGGAACCAGTACGAGCAGGCCTGGAGCGATGCCGAGACTCAGGCGTACCTCGGCGCGCTGAAGGTTCGCCAGAAGGTCCAGATTGACGCCAAGGCGACAGCGAAAGTCGCTGCCACCGAATCCGCCGACGGTCGTTGAATCTCCTGTTCGACAGCGAAGCGCCCTGCCTCCCGGCAGAGCGCATCGCCTATACTTGCCGCCTGCGGTGGCTGTAGCTCAGTTGGTAGAGTCCAGGATTGTGATTCCTGTTGTCGTGGGTTCGAGCCCCATCAGCCACCCCACTGATTTGTCATGACAACGGCCCTTCTGGGCCGTTGTTCGTTAGGGTGGCCCGCGCTGTCAATTCGAGGCAGACAAGCTCTCCACACTGACGGGGCAGCAAATGCCGCTCGGCGAATGTTCCCGCCATGTCACCTCGCCACCTATTTGCCTCACGCGTTTGCGAACGCCCAGTCCCGGTAACCCCAGCTCAGGGGCCGATCCGATGCCGTCATTCGTGACCGTGATCACCAGCCTGTCCTTGACTAGGCTCACGTCGATCTCGATGGCGCGCGCCTGAGCGTGGGCGATGACATTGGTCACCAGCTCGCGAAGCACGCGGGTTAGCGCCGACCACCGCGCCGTTGACATTACGACATCGACATCCTGCGTCGCCGTCCAGTTCAGCGCGATGCGCGCCGCCGTCAGACGCTGCGCGATATCGGCCTTCCATTCGGCGAGAGCGTACGCGAGAGGTTGCTTCGACGGGCCAAGCTCGCATGTCAGTGTCTTCAGGCCCTGCAGGGTGAGTCGCGCATAGGCTTCCATCTCTGGCGACTGCCCCTTGTGCATCAGCGTCAGCAGCCGTGCGCCGACGTCATCGTGCAGGTCCTTGGTGAGTCGCCTGCGCTCTTCGCTGCGTCCGTGCTTGACGGCCTGATCAAAGGCGATAGCGCGGGTACCGCCCGTTCCGGATGGTCCTTGACTTCGCGGGTGGCGCGGAACAATTGCTCGAACAGTCGTTCCGTTCTGGGGGGTGCGCATGCCGATCGTGCGGCTGAGCATCCAGTGGCGAACACTGGTTACACCGCCGTTGCTTCAGCTGCCGTGCGATCCGCATCTGCCAGATCCCACTGGCTTCTCCGCATTCAGTGCGTTCGCAGCACAGAGCCTCACCGACGCCACTCTCACGGCCAGCCCAGCACGCTGTGCAGCGCGCTGCCGATGCTCCAGCGTCGGCCCATGCGATACACGAATCGGTGCTCTGTGGGTCTGCCGCTGGCTGTTGCGAGGGACTACCCCAATCCCTGCTTGCTCGCCAGCACGGCAGCTTCTGCGCGGCTGGAGACGTTGAGCTTCTTGTAGATCGATTTGATGTGGTCGTTCACCGTGAACCACTTGATGCCCATCAGGTTGGCGATTTCCTTGATGGTGAAGCCCTTGCTGAGGTAGGTGAGCACTTCGCTCTCGCGCGGTGTCAGGCGATCCTGTTCGGCCGGCTGCTGGCGGTCCAGCGCTGACGGGCGACTGCTCTGGAAGGCCGACGGCGCGCTCAAGGCGGTCGGGTTGCCCGTGGCGCCACCGGGCCGAAAGTGGGTCAGCAAGCGTCTGGCGATCGCGGGCGACAGCGGAGGCTGACCGCGCACGATCTTTTGCAACTCCTCGACCAGAACCTCGAACCGGTCTTCCTTCAGCAGATAACCGTCCGCTCCGCATTGCAGTGCGGGGAACAGGTGCTCGTCGTCGGAATAAAGCGTGGTGACGATCTTCGTCGCCGGATAGCTGGACAACTCGGCGAGCAACTCCATGCCGTTGCCGTCGGGAAGCTCCAAATCAACCATCATCAGCTTGAACGGGTTCGGCTGGTCGTTGCCGGAGACTTCGGTGCTCGCGCTGCGTTCACGCGATTCACTGATGCGCTGCCGGGCGGTTTCCAGATCGCTTGCCTCACTGATCATCAACTGATCGCTGAAGCTCTCGCGCACGACCTTGGTCAGAAAGCTGCGCGCCACCGGGTTGTCTTCGACGATCAATACTTTGACGGGCATGGCGGGCGTCTGAACCACAGGACTTTGAGAATGCTAGCAGGCCGTTTTTGCCGATTGAGGCTGTTCTTTTCTCGATCAGGCGATTGCAGCGCGGTATCGCCGGACCCACTTCTACAATCGTCGCGATGCGCTTACTGATTGCAAACGATGATGGCTATCTCGCACCGGGACTAGCTGCGTTGGTGCGGGCCTGTGAGGGCCTGGGAGAGATCGATGTCATTGCACCGGAGCAGAACGCGAGCGGCACATCCAACTCGCTGACGCTGAACCGGCCGCTGTCGGCCTACACCTCGGCCAATGGCTTCCACTACCTGAACGGCACCCCTTCCGACTGCGTGCATGTGGCGCTGACGGGCCTGTTCGATCGGCGACCTGATCTGGTGCTGTCCGGCATCAACCAAGGTGCCAACATGGGTGACGACACTTTGTACTCGGGAACCGTTGCGGCTGCGATGGAAGGCTTTCTGTTCGGCATTCCTGCGATTGCGTTTTCGCAAGTCGACAAAGGCTGGGAGCACCTCGATGCTGCCGCGAAGGTAGCCCGTCAAGTGATCGAGCAGGTGCTCGCGCATCCGCCTTCTCGCCGCCCTTTTTTGCTCAATGTGAACATTCCCAACCGGGCCGATGCGGCTGATCTACCAATGCATATCACACGCCTCGGACGGCGACACGCCAGCGAGCCTGTCATTCGTCAGCAGAATCCGCGCGGCGAGACGATGTACTGGATCGGTCCAGCGGGCGATGCACGCGTGGCCGGTGAGGGCACCGATTTCCATGCGACAGCTAACGGCCGGGTGTCGATCACGCCTTTGCAAATCGACTTGACGGACCATGTGGCGGTGCCCGACTGGCAGTCGTGGCTGGCTGCGCCCACCACGCCGTGATCAACGACCACCCCAAAGACAAACCCGGTGGTACAGCCCGTTCTGCCAAATTTCCGCTGCGGCTGGAAAGCATGGTCCGCGAACCGAAGAAGCTGGTTTCCAGTGACCTGACAGGCCGCTCGCCCGCAGCCGGTCTCGGGCTCGATTCGGAAGACGTTCGCCGGCGCATGGTCGAGCGCCTGCGAGCTGCCAACCCGCACCATCCCGGTGTTCTTCAGGCGCTGGCCAGCGTGCCCCGACATCGCTTCGTCGACGCGGCGCTGGTCACCCAGGCTTACGAAGACACCAGCCTGCCGATCGGCCATGGGCAGACGATCTCGAAGCCATCGGTCGTCGCGCGCATGCTCGATGTGCTGATGGAAGGTGCCAACGCGCAGCGCACCGGTCAGTTGGGGCGGGTGCTTGAAATCGGCACCGGCTGCGGTTACCAGGCCGCCGTGCTGTGCAGTCTGGGTCGGCAGGTAATCTCGATCGAGCGTATCCGCGGGTTGTACGACAAGGCGAGCGCAAATCTGGCAGCCTTGGGTCTGCAGCAGCTTCGACTGGTTTATGGCGACGGGATGCTGGGGCATCCACCGAATGCGCCCTACGACAGCATCATCGCGGCCGCCTGTGGTACCGAGGTACCCGAGTGCTGGCTGGCTCAGATGGCCGTGGGCGGGCGGTTGATTTCGCCTGTGGTCGGGGCCGGCAAACGGCAGATGCTGGTCGTGGTGGATCGAACCGAAGCCGGCTTTCAGCGAACCGAGCACGAAGCGGTGCAGTTCGTCCCCCTAAAATCAGGTTCGGCTTGAACGAGGTGTCGCTGCGGATGAGAACGAAGTACCAAGCAGGGCGGCATTGGATGTTGGGTCTGCTGGCCATCATGATGTTGAGCCTGTTGACCGCTTGTGCTTCATCCCGCAACCGTGCGCCAGTTGAAGTGCGCACGCTGCCATCCAAGGCGCCTTCGACCGGATCTGCAGGCAGCGCCTCTGCCGGAGACGCTGCCAGCGCGCAATCATCAACAGACAAGCCTGGCTACTACACCGTCAAGCCGGCGGACACGCTGGTGCGCATTGCGCTCGACAACGGCCAGAACTGGAAAGACCTCGCGCGTTGGAACGGGCTCGACAATCCCAATCTGATCGAGGTGGGCCAGGTGCTGCGTGTGGCGCCGCCAGGTGCCGATCCGGCACCGGCCGGCACGCGTCCGGTCGTCGCGGCCAAGGTCGAGCCAAAACCACTGGAAACTCGCGCTGCCTCGGCGCCTGCAGCGGTGGGTTCCGGCGCGGCGACAGCGGCCTCCGCCTCGTCGTCGTCCAATAGCGTGGCGAGTGCGGCATCGGTGGTCGTAGCCCCCGCTGCACCGGTGGCAGCCGCGCCTCTTCAAGGCGACGACGCGATGGGTTGGATATGGCCCGCCGCTGGCCCGGTGACCACCGTCTTCGATGAGACCAAGAGCAAGGGGCTGGCGATTGCCGGCAAGGCCGGTGACCCGGTAGTGGCTGCGGCCGATGGCCGCGTGGTCTACGCCGGATCAGGTCTGCGTGGATATGGCAACCTGGTGATCGTCAAGCACAACGCCACTTATCTGACCGCTTACGCGCACAACCAGACCTTGCTGGTCAAGGAAGATCAGGCTGTGCGGCGTGGCCAGAAGATTGCCGAGATGGGCTCCACCGACGCGGAGCGGGTGCAGCTGCACTTCGAGATTCGCAAGATGGGCAAGCCGATCGATCCGGCGAAGCTGCTGCCACCGCGCTGATCGTGGTGACGGATAGCACCGAATGGTTGAGTGTCGAGTCGCTCGACCTCGAAGGCCAGGGAGTCGCCCACAACGCCGAAGGCAAGGTGGTGTTCATCGAGGGCGCATTGCCCGGTGAACAGGTGCAAGTCAGCGTGTCCCGGCGCAAGAACAACTGGGAGCAAGCCACCCTGGTCGCGCTGCGCCACGAAAGCGCCCAGCGAGTCGTGCCTCAATGCCGCCATTTCGGCACCTGCGGAGGCTGCAAGATGCAGCATTTCCAGGCCGGTTCGCAAGTCGCTACCAAGCAGCGCGCTTTGGAAGACGGACTGTGGCACCTCGCCAAGGTCAAGGCGGAGCAACTACTGCGTCCCATCGAAGGGCCGGCCTGGGGCTACCGCTATCGAGCGCGGCTGTCGGTGCGCTATGTCGTGAAGAAGGGCAAGGTGTTGGTCGGCTTTCACGAGCGTAAATCGAGCTACGTGGCCGACATGGACAGCTGTGAAGTGCTACCCCGGCACCTGAGCGAGCTGCTGGCGCCCCTGGCCACGCTGATCGAGGGGATGGACCAGCGCGATCGGCTGCCGCAGATCGAAGTGGCTGTCGGTGATGACGCCACCGCGCTGGTTCTGCGCCACTTGCAACCGTTGACTGACGCGGACCTGCAGCGGCTTCGTGATTTCGCTCTGCTGCACCAGGTGCAGTGGTGGCTTCAGCCGCAAGGCCCGGCGACAGTGCACCCTCTCGATGCCACAGCGTCCGACCTGTCGTACCGCTTGCCGGAGTTCGACATCACGATGCGATTCAAGCCGACCGATTTCACTCAGGTCAACCACCAAATCAACAGGGCCCTGGTCGCTCGGGCGCTGCGGCTGCTGGCAGCGCAAGCCGATGAACGCGTGATCGACTGGTTCTGTGGCCTGGGCAACTTCACCTTGCCGATCGCGACACGTGCTCGCGAGGTTCTGGGCGTCGAAGGCAGTGAAGCGCTGGTCGAGCGCTCGCGCGAGAACGCGGTGTCCAACGGTCTGGCTGCGAAAGCGCACTTCAAGGCGAGCAATCTGTTCGAGATCGATGCCCGCGCGCTGGCCGAGTTGGGGAGCGCCGATAAATGGCTGGTCGACCCACCGCGTGAAGGCGCTTTCGCCTTGGCCAAGGCATTGGCTGATGTGGCCGCTGACCCCGCTGCGGCACCGGGCTATGTGCCACCGAAGCGCATCGTCTACGTCAGTTGCAACCCAGCCACGCTGGCCCGCGACGCGGGATTACTGGTCCATCAAGCCGGGTATGTGCTGAGCGCGGCTGGAGCGGTCAATATGTTCCCGCACACTGCTCACGTCGAGAGCATTGCAGTTTTCGATCGGAGTCGTTGAGGGACGGAAGAACGGGGCCTTGAGGCCCCGTTTTTTTTGGTTACGCGGGTGGGCCAGACTCAGTCGCTGTTGCCACCCGTCATCCCGAAGATTGCCAGCAGCGACTGGAAGACGTTGTAGATGCTGAGGTAGACGCCCAGCGTGGCGGTGATGTAGTTGGTTTCCTCGCCATCCTTGACCCGCTTGAGGTCATACAGGATGAAAGCCGAGAAGATGCCGATGGCGATCACCGACAGCGTGATCATCAATGCGCTCGACTGGATGAAGAAGGTGGCGATGCCGGCCACCAGCAACATGATCATGCCGATGAACAGGAACTTGCCCATCGAGCTCAGGTCACGCTTGATCACCGAGGACAGCGCGGCCATGCCCAGGAAGATCGCACCGGTGCCTGCAAACGCCATCATGATCAGGCTGGCGCCGTTGGAGAGTCCCAGCACCGCACCGACCATGCGCGAGAGCATCAGGCCCATGAAGAAGGTGAAGGCCAGCAGCACGGGCACGCCCGAGGCGGAGTTCTTGGTCTTCTCGATGGCATACATGAAGCCGAAGGACCCGGCGAGGAAAACGACCAAGCTGATGCTTGGCGACATGGCGCGCGAGATGCCGGTGGTCACGCCGATCCAGGCTCCCAGCACGGTGGGCACCATCGACAGCGCCAGCAGCCAATAGGTGTTGCGCAGCACACGGTTGCGCTGCTCGACTGACGTGCTGGTTGGGGCATAGCCGTTGTACAGGACTTGACTCATGGAACCTCCGGAAAATGAAACAGCCCCGGTAGGACCGGGGCTGCTCATTCTAGTTCCGCGCCCCACCGTCAAAGCTGTGTCAGTCAATCGCTTCCAGATGGATGAAATGCAGCGCCTGGCTGTGAGTTGACGCCGTACATTGGCGACTTTGACACCAATGGGCAGCACGACATGATTTCCAAACCATCATTGACCTTGACCGACCTGAAACGCATCGCGGCGGCGGCCGAACAGGAGGCGCTGGCGAATCAATGGGCCGTGTCCATCGCCATCGTCGATGACGGCGGTCACCTGCTTTCGTTCCAGCGACTGGATGGCGCGGCACCCATCTCGGCGCACATTGCGCCGGCTAAGGCGCGAACCGCGGCGCTTGGTCGCCGCGAGAGCCGCGTTTACGAGGAAATGATCAACGGCGGGCGAGTGTCGTTTCTCAGCGCGCCCGAGATCGACGGGCTGCTCGAAGGTGGCGTGCCGCTGATGGCCAACGGGCATTGTCTCGGTGCGGTGGGCGTCAGCGGCGTCAAGAGCAGCGAGGATGCGCAGATTGCCAAGGCGGGTGTGGCGGCGCTCGGGACCTGAGCCGCTGCCGGTGGGTTCAAGTCTCGGCGGTCTCCCACCGCTTACAATCCCGAGGTTTACCCGAACACACCCGCCCCCAGCGAAACCCTCACAGTTTCCCACCGGATTCCGACTCGCGGCTTGCGCTGCGGGGCAGAGCTGGGTGCATCAACGGAGAATTCCTTGCTGCCCGTGCTGCCCCCCGCAATCCTTGTTCTCGCAGACGGCGCCCGTTTCATCGGCACTTCCATCGGGTCTCCTGGACAGACCTGCGGTGAGGTGGTGTTCAACACCGCGCTCACTGGCTATCAGGAAATCCTGACCGACCCGAGTTACTGCCGTCAGATCGTCACGCTAACCTATCCGCACATTGGCAGCTACGGCGTCAATACCGAAGACGTTGAATCCGATCGCGTTCACGCCGCTGGCCTGATCATCAAGGATCTGCCTGTCCTACCGTCGAACTTCCGCATGAGCGAGACCCTGCCGCAATACCTGCAGCGCGAGGGCACGGTGGCGATTGCCAACATAGATACCCGCCGCCTGACACGTCTGCTGCGAAGCACGGGTGCGCAAAACGGCTGCATCCTGACCCTTGAAATCGGAACTGCGCTGACCGAGGACCATTTCACACAGGCGCTGGCTGCGGCGCGTGCTGCGCCCAGCATGGCTGGACTGGATCTGGCCCAGGTTGTCAGCAGCACCGAGCGCAGCGTCTGGAACCAGACCGAATGGGCGCTGGGTACTGGTTACGGGCAACTCGCTGAACCGCGCTTTCATGTTGTTGCGCTGGACTTCGGCGTCAAGCGCAACATTCTGCGCATGCTCGCCAGTCGCGGCTGCAAGGTCACTGTCGTGCCTGCGAAAACGGCGGCTGCTGAAGTGCTGGCCTTGAAGCCTGATGGTGTTTTCCTGAGCAACGGTCCTGGCGACCCGCAACCTTGTGACTATGCGATAGAGGCCACGCGGGCGCTGATCGAGAGTGGCATCCCGACCTTCGGCATCTGCCTGGGTCACCAGATTCTTGCGCTGGCCTCCGGCGCCAAGACCTTCAAGATGAAATTCGGCCACCACGGCGCCAACCATCCTGTGAAAGACCTGGACAGCGGACGCGTGAGCATCACCAGCCAGAACCACGGCTTTACCGTCGACGAGACCACCTTGCCGAAAAATCTGAGACCAACCCACGTGAGCCTGTTCGATGGCACGCTGCAAGGCTTGGCGCGCACCGATCGCCCGGCTTTCTGCTTTCAGGGCCACCCCGAGGCTTCCCCCGGCCCGCACGACATCGGCTATCTGTTCGATCGCTTCACGGCCTTGATGCAAGCCTGTGCGCCGCGCGCCGCCACTGTCGGAGGCCAGCATGCCTAAGCGCGCCGACCTCAAATCGATCCTGATCATCGGCGCTGGCCCGATCATCATCGGGCAGGCCTGTGAGTTCGACTACTCCGGCGCCCAGGCCTGCAAGGCGCTGCGTGAAGAGGGCTACCGTGTCATCCTCGTCAACAGCAATCCGGCGACGATCATGACCGACCCGGAGATGGCCGATGCGACCTACATCGAACCCATTACCTGGCAGGTGGTCGAGAAGATCATTGCCAAGGAGAGGCCCGATGCGTTGTTGCCGACGATGGGTGGTCAGACCGCGTTGAATTGCGCGCTCGATCTGCACAAGCATGGTGTGCTGGCGAAGTACAACGTCGAGATGATCGGTGCGAACGAGAAAGCGATCGAGAAGGCCGAAGACCGCCTGAAGTTCAAGGACGCGATGACCGGCATCGGCCTGGGCTCGGCGCGCAGCGGCATAGCGCATTCGATGGAAGAAGCGCTGGCGGTGCAGAACGAGATCATGCTGTTGACCGGCAGCAGCGGTTTCCCGATGGTGATCCGCCCCAGCTTCACGCTGGGCGGTACCGGTGGTGGCATCGCCTACAACCCGGACGAATTCGAAGAGATCTGCAAGCGCGGTCTGGACCTCTCGCCGACCAAGGAACTGCTGATCGAGGAAAGCCTGATTGGCTGGAAAGAGTTCGAGATGGAGGTGGTGCGCGACAGGGCGGACAACTGCATCATCGTCTGCGCGATCGAGAACCTGGATCCGATGGGCATCCATACCGGCGACTCCATCACGGTGGCGCCAGCGCAGACGCTCAGCGACAAGGAATATCAACTGCTGCGCAATGCGTCGATTGCGATCCTGCGAGAGATCGGCGTGGATACCGGCGGTTCGAATGTTCAGTTCGCAATCAACCCGAAGGACGGCCGGATGGTCGTCATCGAGATGAATCCGCGCGTCTCACGCTCGTCGGCGCTGGCCTCGAAGGCGACCGGCTTCCCGATCGCCAAGGTGGCGGCAAAGCTGGCTGTCGGCTACACGCTCGATGAGTTGCGCAACGACATCACTGGCGGCGCGACACCGGCGAGCTTCGAACCCAGCATCGACTATGTGGTGACGAAGATTCCACGGTTCGCCTTCGAGAAATTCCCCGCCGCCGACTCGCACCTGACGACGCAGATGAAGTCGGTCGGCGAGGTGATGGCGATGGGCCGCACCTTCCAGGAAAGTTTCCAGAAGGCGTTGCGCGGGCTCGAGACGGGTATCGATGGCCTGAGCGAACGCAGCACCGACCGCGACGAGATCATCGAGGAGATCGGCGAGGCCGGACCGGAGCGCATCCTCTACGTCGGCGATGCGTTCCGCATCGGCATGAGCCTGCAGGAAGTCTTCGAGGAAACCGCGATCGACCCGTGGTTCCTCGCGCAGATCGAGCAACTGATCCAGACCGAGCAGGCGCTTTCTGGCCGCGCGCTGGACAGCCTGGCGAAAGACGAACTGCGTTACTTGAAGCAAAAGGGCTTTTCGGACCGCCGACTTGCGAAGCTACTGGGCACGAACCAGCACCTGGTCCGCGAGGCCCGCTGGGCGGCGAACGTACGCCCGGTGTTCAAGCGAGTCGATACCTGCGCCGCGGAATTCGCGACACAGACCGCTTACCTGTATTCGACGTACGACGAAGAGTGCGAGGCTGACCCGACCGACCGCAAGAAGATCATGGTCTTGGGCGGCGGACCCAACCGCATAGGGCAGGGCATCGAGTTCGATTACTGCTGCGTGCATGCCGCACTCGCGATGCGCGAAGACGGCTACGAGACCATCATGGTCAACTGCAACCCGGAAACCGTATCGACCGACTACGACACCTCCGATCGACTCTACTTCGAGCCAGTGACACTGGAAGACGTGCTGGAGATCGTCGCCAAGGAAAAACCGGTTGGCGTTATCGTGCAGTACGGCGGGCAGACGCCTTTGAAGCTGGCGCTCGACCTGGAGCGTGCGGGCGTGCCGATCGTTGGCACCTCGCCCGACAGCATTGACGTGGCGGAAGACCGCGAGCGCTTCCAGAAGCTGCTGCATGAACTCGGTCTGAAGCAGCCGCCGAACCGGACCGCGCGGACCGAGGAGCAGGCATTGAACCTGGCGCAAGAGATCGGCTACCCTCTGGTGGTGCGCCCGAGCTATGTGCTGGGCGGGCGCGCGATGGAAATCGTGCACGGCGACAAGGATCTCGAGCGCTACATGCGTGAAGCGGTCAAGGTCAGCGAGAAGTCGCCGGTACTGCTGGACCGCTTCCTCGACGACGCGATCGAGGTCGATGTCGATTGCATTGCCGACGGCAGCGACGCCGCCTCCGGCGTGATGATCGGCGGCATCATGGAGCACGTCGAGCAAGCCGGCATCCACTCTGGCGACTCCGCGTGTTCGCTGCCGCCGTATTCACTGCCGCTGGCGCTGCAGAACGAGATGCGCCGGCAGACCACGCTGATGGCGCGCGCACTGAAGGTCAAGGGCCTGATGAACGTGCAGTTCGCCATTCAAGGCGAGGGCGCCGATGCAGTGGTCTATGTGCTGGAAGTCAACCCGCGCGCATCTCGCACCGTACCGTTCGTTTCGAAGGCGACGGGTTTGCAACTGGCCAAGATCGCGGCGCGCTGCATGGTCGGTGTGAAGCTCTCCGATCAGCAACAGAAGAACGGCAGGGTGCCGGCCGAAGTGATCCCGCCGTACTTCAGTGTGAAGGAAGCGGTGTTCCCGTTCAACAAGTTCCCAGGCGTTGATCCGGTGCTAGGGCCGGAAATGCGATCCACCGGGGAGGTGATGGGCGTGGGCCGCACTTTCGGCGAGGCGATGTTGAAGAGTCAACTCGGTGCCGGTTCTCGCCTCCCGAGCAAGGGGACGGTGTGCATCACGGTGAAGGATGGCGACAAGGCTCGCGCACTCGTGGTCGCTCGGGATCTGGTCGCGCTCGGCTTTTCCATCGTCGCGACCAAGGGCACGGCTGCGGCGATTGCTGGCGGTGGCGTGCCGGTCAAGGTTGTCAACAAGGTCAAGGATGGGCGGCCGCACATCGTTGACATGGTGAAGGCGGGCGAGATCCAACTTGTCTTCACCACCGTCGATGAAACCCGTACCGCCATTGCCGATTCGCGCCATATCCGGCAAGCAGCGCTCGCCAACCGCGTCACCTACTACACCAGCATGGCGGGCTGCGAAGCGGCGGTCGAGGGCATGAAGCATCTCGACGATCTGGTGGTGCTCTCCCTACAGGAACTGCACACCGAGTTGCACTAAACTCAAAACGCAACGACACACCTAGCTCTCAGCCGCCGCTGGATCTTCTGGCGGCGGCTTCATTTTTGCCCGGGATTCCAGACATGCAGACCATTCCTCTCACCCAACGCGGTGCTGACAAGCTGAAGGACGAGTTGCAGCGCCTCAAGACGGTCGAGCGTCATGCGGTGATCCAGGCGATCGCAGAAGCCAGGGCTCAGGGTGACTTGTCCGAGAACGCCGAATACGAAGCGGCCAAGGACAAGCAGGGATTCATTGAAGGCCGCATCCTGGACATCGAAGGCAAGCTCGCGGCAGCCAAGATCATCAATCCCGCGTCGCTTGACGCCGAAGGCAAGGTCGTCTTCGGCTCCACAGTCGACCTTGAAGACGAGGCCAGCGGGGCCGCAGTGACTTACCAGATCGTCGGCGACGATGAGGCGGATTTGAAATTGGGCCTGATCTCGATCAGTTCGCCGATCGCCCGTGCGCTGATCGGCAAGGAGGTCGGCGACATTGCCGAGGTGCAGGCGCCCGGGGGTGTGAAGAGCTATGAGGTGATGGCGGTGCGCTACGAGTAAGCGAGCGCTGCTTCGTGCTGCAACGCCTCGCTAGGTTGTTGGCCGGACTGTGGGCCGGGTTGCTGGTGGGCCTCGGGGCCATCGGCGCACCTGCCGGTTTTGCGGTCACGACGGTTGAGATCGCCGGGCGCACAGCCGGGCGCATGTTTGCGATTGAAGCCCATGTCAGCCTGACGGTGGCGGTGATTCTGCTGTTGCTCAATCGCAAGACGGTGCTCGCCGAGCCCGATCAGCCGCCTGTACCAGCCTTGAACACGAACCTGCTGCTGGTGCTCGGAACATTGTTCTGCACGATCGTCGGCTATTTCGTGCTCCAGCCGATGATGGCGGCCGCGCGAGCGGGGGAGGGCAGCCTGTCCTTCGGGGTCCTGCACGGGCTCTCGGCAGGATTGTTTGCGTTGAAGGGGGTGCTGGTGCTGTCGTTGGCCTGGCGCCTGACAGCCCGCTGAACCGGTTTGCGCCGCGCAGAGGGCGCGATTCCCGTCGATTCAGTCGACGGCCTTGCGCTTCACACTCGTGACGCGTTTGCGAGCGCGCTTGATCTCGCCTCCCGCGGCCACCCGCTCGTTGCCCAATACCTTGATCTTCTTCACCTGCGGCCGGTGGTTGCCGCTCTTCGAGAACTTCAGCAGCTTCACCACTTTTGGGCCCGGCATTCGGTCTTCGCGCTCCTCCTTTTCCTTGGGCGGAATCGGACGCCACAGCACCAGCAGTTTGCCGATGTGCTGGACCGGTGCGGCATTGAGCTGATCGGTGAGGGTCGCGAACATGGATTCGCGGGACGCTCGCTCATCGGAGAAGACACGGACCTTGATCAGTCCATGTGCAGTCAGCGCGGCGTCGGTCTCCTTGATGACGGCTGCTGTCAGACCGTCGCCGCCGATCAGTACCACCGGGGTCAGATGGTGAGCGTCGGCGCGTTTTTCCCGGCGCTGATGGGTGGTGAGTGTGATAGCTGTCATGAGCCTATTATCGACGCCGTATGAAGGTCAAATCCAAAAGCAAGAAGATCGATAAAGCGTGGTTACTGGCTCACCTCAATGACACCTATGTCAAGTTGTCGAAGAAGGAGGGCTACCGAGCCCGAGCTGCCTACAAACTGAAAGAGATCGATGAGACCCTCGGTCTGCTGAAGCCAGGTCAGGTGGTGGTCGATCTCGGCGCGGCGCCAGGCGCCTGGAGTCAGTATGTGCGCCGCAAACTGTCGAACAGGGTGCCTGATGCCATAGGTGCCGGGCTCGGCCCGCTCAACGGCACCATCATTGCGCTGGACATTCTGGATTTCGAGCCGATTGACGGTGTGGTGTTCATCCAAGGCGATTTTCGGGACGAGCCGGTGCTGGAGCAACTCGAAGCCGCGGTGGGTGGCCGGCCAGTTGATGTCGTTGTGTCCGACCTCGCGCCAAACCTGACGGGCATCACCAGTTCAGACGATGCCCGCATCACCCACTTGGTAGAACTGGCGGTTGATTTCGCCGCGCGGCACCTTGTTGCAGGGGGTGCGCTGGTTTGCAAAGTGTTCCATGGCAGCAACTACAACGAGCTGGTCGCCTTGCTGAAGGCGAACTTTCGGACGGTGAAATCGATCAAGCCAAAAGCTTCGCGAGATCGTTCATCCGAGACCTTTCTGGTCGGCATCGGGCTCAAGACGGCTTACAAAATGGTCGAAATCCCTGCGAAGACCGCTTTGCCTGGGTGACTTGGGCAACGATCACGTTCAGTGACCTCATAAACCACACAGCACTTGAGTCGCATAAACTCGGCACCATATATGCTAGACGTCGCGCCCGTTGTGCACGCCGACCCCGTAGTTGAAGAATTGGAGTGGCAGTGAACAATCAATGGTTCTCGAAAATTGCCGTGTGGCTGGTCATCGCCCTCGTGCTTTTCACCGTGTTCAAGCAGTTCGACCGCAGCACGACCTCTGGCAGCCAGATCGGGTATTCCGATTTCCTGGAAGAGGTCCGCAACAAGCGCATCAAGGCCGTGACGCTGCAGGAGGGGCCTGCGGGCACCGAGATCATCGCAACGACGACCGATGACAAGCGCCTGCGCAGCACCGCGACCTACCTGGATCGCGGCTTGGTCGGTGACCTGATCAACAGCAACGTCAAGTTCGACGTCAAGCCACGCGAAGAGCCGTCGCTGCTGATGAACATCCTGGTCTCCTGGGGCCCGATGCTGTTGCTGATCGGCGTTTGGATCTACTTCATGCGGCAGATGCAGGGCGGCGGCAAAGGCGGTGCGTTCAGCTTCGGTAAATCCAAGGCCCGCATGCTTGACGAAGCCAACAACACGACCACGTTCGCCGATGTCGCGGGCTGCGACGAAGCGAAGGAAGAGGTCAAGGAACTGGTCGATTTCCTGAAAGACCCTCAGCGGTTCCAGAAGTTGGGCGGGCGCATACCGCGTGGCGTGCTCCTGGTTGGCCCACCGGGAACCGGCAAGACGTTGCTCGCCAAGGCCATTGCCGGTGAAGCCAAGGTGCCGTTCTTCAGTATCTCGGGTTCTGACTTCGTCGAAATGTTTGTCGGCGTGGGCGCAGCGCGAGTGCGCGACATGTTTGAGCAGGCCAAGAAGAGTGCGCCTTGCATCATCTTTGTGGACGAAATCGATGCTGTCGGTCGCCACCGTGGCGCGGGCCTCGGCGGGGGCAACGACGAGCGCGAGCAAACGCTGAATCAGATGCTGGTCGAAATGGACGGTTTCGAGACCAATCTGGGCGTGATCGTGATGGCGGCGACCAACCGCCCGGACATCCTGGACCCGGCGCTGCTTCGCCCAGGCCGCTTCGACCGCCAAGTCTATGTAACCCTGCCGGACGTCCGTGGTCGCGAGCAGATCCTGAACGTGCACATGCGCAAGGTTCCGGTGGGGCAGGACATCCGTGCCGACATCCTGGCACGTGGTACCCCGGGGTTCTCGGGCGCGGATCTGGCTAATCTGGTCAATGAAGCCGCGTTGTTCGCCGCGAGGCGCGCAGGTCGGGTCGTCGAGATGATGGACTTCGAGAAGGCCAAGGACAAGATCATGATGGGGCCTGAGCGCAAGTCCATGATCATGCCGGAGGAAGAGCGCAAGAACACGGCCTACCATGAGTCCGGTCACGCGTTGGTGGCTCGCCTGATGCCGAAGACCGACCCGGTGCACAAGGTGACGGTGATTCCGCGCGGCCGTGCGCTGGGCGTGACGATGCAGCTGCCCGAAGGGGACCGCTACAGCCTCGACAAGGAGCGGATGCTGTCTACGATATCGGTGCTTTTTGGCGGGCGGATTGCTGAGGAGGTGTTCATGAACCAGATGACCACAGGCGCCAGCAACGACTTTGAGCGCGCCACGCAGATCGCCCGCGATATGGTCACCCGCTACGGCATGACCGATGAACTGGGTCCGATGGTCTACGCCGAGAACGAGGGCGAAGTTTTCCTGGGCCGTTCAGTGACCAAGACAACGACGATGTCCGAGGAAACGATGCGCAAGGTGGATGGTGTGATTCGCCGCATCATTGATGAGCAGTACCTGATTGCGCGAAAGCATATCGAGGACAACAAGGACAAGATGCACGTGATGGCAAAGGCGCTGCTGGAGTGGGAAACCATCGACAGCGACCAGATCGACGACATCATGAATGGCAAGCCGCCGCGCGCGCCCAAGGACTGGACCTCCTCGTCCAGCCGCTCCAGCGGTGGCCCTCAAGCCCCTTTGTCCTCGGACAGCGCACCAGCTGCAGCCTGACGACATTTGATTTTCATTTCACGGGGCTTCGGCCCCGTTTTCACGGGCGCTGACTTTTTCAGATCCCTGAAGGTGTCGATCTCGGCATGTCATGCACTGGCAAACCACCCACCACCGGATTGATCTCTCGGTGCCCAGGGTCATGGGCATCGTCAACGCCACGCCTGATTCCTTCGCGGACGGTGGGCAGTTCTCGACCTGGGCCGAAGCCATCGACCACTGCCGGCGTCTGATCGACGCCGGTGCCGACATCCTGGACATTGGAGGCGAGTCAAGCCGGCCGGGTGCCGAGCCGGTGTCATTGGACGAAGAGCGTCGGCGGGTGCTGCCGATTCTCGAAGCGGTGCTGACGATGGGACACCCGGTGTCAATTGACACTACCAAGCCTGCCTTGATGGCCGAGGCCTTGGCCTTGGGTGTCGACATCGTCAACGACATCAATGCGCTCAGGGCGCCAGGCGCGCTCGAGGCGGTCGCTGCCCACCCTGCCTGCGGGATCTGTCTGATGCACATGCGGGGCGATCCGCAGTCCATGCAGTCGCAAGCCTGCTACGTCGATGTGGTGGCAGATGTCACGTCGATGCTCCGAGATCGTGTCGATGAACTGATGGCTCGCGGCATTGCAACCGACCGCATCGTGCTTGATCCTGGCATCGGCTTCGGCAAGACGGTCCAGCACAACCTGGAATTGCTGCGCCGCCAGAGCGAATTGCTCTCGCTGGGGCAGCCCTTGCTGGTGGGCTGGTCGCGCAAGTCGACCCTGGGCGCACTGACTGGGCGTGCAGTCGGTAATCGTTTGGCCGCCAGTCTCGCAGCGGCGTTGGCGGCGGTGCTCAACGGTGCCAGCATCGTTCGCGTGCACGATGTCGCTGCCACGGTCGATGCATTTAAGATTTGGCGCGCGGCGGGGCTGCCGATAACCAGGTCTACCCTTGATCAATTGCAATGAGAGCCCAGTAGCCATGACCAGAGTTCATTTCGGCACCGATGGCATCCGCGGCACTGTGGGCCAATCCCCGATCACGCCGGACTTCATGTTGCGTCTTGGCCATTCGGTCGGGCGTGTTCTCAAGGCGTTCGATCCCAAGCCGACGGTGCTGATCGGCAAGGACACACGCATTTCCGGCTACATGATCGAGTCGGCGCTCGAGGCAGGCTTTGCCTCGGCGGGGGTTGATGTGCTGCTCACCGGGCCGCTGCCCACGCCGGGCATCGCCTACCTGACGCGCGCCTTGCGGTTGAATCTGGGGGTGGTGATCAGCGCCTCGCACAACCCATTCCCCGACAACGGCATCAAGTTTTTCTCCGCACGTGGGGAGAAGCTGCCTGATGAATGGGAGGCGCGCGTCGAATCCTCACTGGACCAGCCTCCGCAGTGGGTCGCTTCGGCTGGCTTGGGCAAGGCGCGCAAGCTCGAGGACGCGCGCGGCCGTTACATCGAATTCTGCAAGAGTACCTTTGGCAGCGAGCTGTCGCTGAAGGGCATGAAGATCGTTGTCGATGCGGCGCATGGTGCGGCTTATCACGTAGCGCCGGCGGTGTTCCACGAACTGGGCGCCGAAGTCGTGGCCATCGGCTGCAGCCCAGATGGGACCAACATCAACGCCGGCTTCGGCGCCACCGCGCCCGCGGCCCTGGTTCAGGCGGTCAAGGAGCACCGCGCAGATTACGGTGTCGCGCTCGACGGCGATGCTGACCGCTTGCAATTGGTCGATGCGGCAGGCCGTCTTTACAACGGCGACGAACTGCTCTACGTCATGGTGGCCGATCGCCTTTCACAAGGCCAGACCGTGCCCGGTGTGGTGGGTACCTTGATGACCAACCTGGCGGTGGAGTCCGCGCTGCGGCAGCGGGGAGTCGAATTGGTGCGCGCGCACGTTGGTGACCGTTATGTACTGGAAGGCCTGCTGGCTCGCAACTGGAACCTGGGCGGTGAGAGCTCAGGCCATTTGCTGGCGCTCGACCGTCACACCACTGGCGACGGGATCATCAGCGCGCTGCAGATCCTGCAGGCCGTGTGCCGCAGCGGCGTAACGCTGTCCGATCAGCTGAGTTCGGTCACGCTTTTGCCGCAGGTCATGGTCAATGTCCGTTTGCCTGAAGGTCTGGACTGGACCCGCCACGAGGCGCTGCACCGCACGCAGCGTGAGCTCGAGACCGAACTGGGTGCCTCGGGTCGTATCCTGATCCGCCCCTCAGGCACCGAGCCCTTGCTGCGCGTCATGGTCGAAGCCCGCGACCATCAGGTCGCCGCCCGCTGTGCGCAACGGTTGGCTCAGACGCTGGAGGTCTGAGCCAGCTTCAAGTTCACTTCTTGACCGGGGGAATCAGTACCGTGTCGATGATGTGCACCACGCCGTTCGACGCCTCGATATCTGCAGTGGTAACCACCGCGCTTTCGACCGTCACAAACGTGCCCGAACGGTACAGCGATACCGGGGCGCCATGCACCGTCGTGGCCGGGCCGTTCTGGACATCGGCCGAAGTCACCTTCTTGCCGGGCAGGACGTGGTACGTCAGCACCGAAATCAACAGGGCCTTGTCCTTGGACAGCGCGTCCAGCGTCTTGGCTGGCACGGCTTTGAAGGCATCGTCAGTCGGCGCGAACACCGTGAAAGGCCCGGGCTCCTTGAGCGTCTCAGTCAATCCTGCGTCGTTGATCAACTTCGTCAGCGTCGACAACTGAGGCGTGGCGGCCGCAGTTTCCACGATCGACTGTGGCTCAGGTGCAGTGGCGCAACCGCCCAGGATGACTGCCGTGGTCAGGGTCAAGCTCATTGCCAGCTTGCTGAAATACATAATAGACCTCCGATTCGGGTTGGTTTGGGGTATCTGTGTTGCATGGCGCCCAGCGTTGCTGAGTTCACGCTGTAGAGGTTATGGTCAATTTATGACAAATAGGTGACTTACGGGTGACGCGACCTGTGCGCGTTGCGCAAATGATATTGGTCGTTGAAACATGACGTCAGCGCTTTCAAAATGTCACCAAGTTGTCATATATCCATTCTAACCTTTGCGTTGGTTAGTCTACGCGCGCCGCGCACACAGAAAGGATTCGAAATGACTGTTGTTACGAACCGAATTGCGTCAATCGCCGTTGGCCTGCTGGCTGCAAGCAGCCTCGCCAGCGCGCAGAGCGTCACAGGTGCAGGCGCAAGCTTCCCTGCGCCGATCTACTCCAAGTGGGCGGACTCTTACAACAAGGCGACGGGTGTTCGGGTGAACTACCAGTCTGTCGGCTCCGGCGCAGGCATCAAGCAGATCACTGGCAAGACCGTGGACTTCGGCGCTTCGGATATGCCGCTGACGGACGAGGCGCTCGCCAAGGACGGATTGATGCAGTTTCCTACCGTAATCGGTGGGGTGGTTCCGGTAGTGAATATCAAGGGTATCGAGCCAGGCCAGATCAAACTGACGGGTCAGCTTCTGGGCGACATCTACCTCGGAAAGATCACCAAGTGGAACGACCCGGCGCTCACAGCGCTGAACCCGGGGGTTCCTCTTCCCGATTCGACGATCGCGGTGGTCCGTCGCGCCGACGGGTCGGGCACGAGCTTCATCTTCACCAACTACTTGTCGAAGGTGAATGCGGAGTGGAAAGCTAAAGTCGGTGAAGGCACCGCAGTGAACTGGCCGACCGGCGCGGGCGGCAAGGGCAATGAGGGGGTGTCGGCCTTCGTGGCGCGTCTGCCCAATTCGATCGGCTATGTCGAGTACGCGTACGTCAAGCAAGCGAAGTTGACCTACACCTTGTTGAAGAACAAGGAAGGTGAGTTCCACGCGCCCGATGACGAGGCCTTCAAGGCTGCCGCTGCAGGTGCCGACTGGTCGAAGAGCTTCTATCAGGTGTTGACGGACCAGCCTGGCAAGGCTTCGTGGCCATTGTCCGGCGCCACGTTCATCATGATGCACAAGGTGCAGGACAAGCCCGCTCAAGGCTCGGAAGCGCTGAAGTTCTTCCAGTGGGCCTACGCGAACGGCGACAAGGAGGCGGCTGCCCTTGAGTACGTTCCCCTGCCCGAGCCGGTCAAGGCGCTGGTGCGCAAGCAGTGGGACCAGATCAAGGACGCTTCTGGCAAGGCCGTCGCGTACAAGTAACTGAAGTGCCTGCCATTTCTCCTCTCGGAGGGCGCCGCAGGCAGGGCGGCTTGCTCCGAGGGAACCCGACGGAGGACCCGTGGCCGCAACACTTCCAGCATCCTCAAACGACAAGAACACCATGATGCGGTCAGAGCAGCAGGGCATTCCTCCTCAGCGAAAGGGTTCCTCGCCCTGGATAGACAAGCTGTTCTCGGCGCTGGCGCATGGGGCGGCCATCCTCACCCTGGTCCTCCTGTTCGCGATCATCGTTTCGCTCGTCATCGGAGCGTGGCCAGCCATCGCCAAATACGGTCCCAGCTTCCTGTGGCGCAGCGAGTGGGACCCGGTGCAAGACAGCTACGGTGGTCTCGTGATGATCTACGGGACGCTGATGACCTCGTTCATCGCTCTCGTGATCGCCGTGCCCGTGAGCTTCGGCATTGCGTTGTTCCTCACCGAGTTGTCGCCTAGTTGGTTGCGTCGACCACTGGGTGTTGCAATCGAACTCTTGGCAGCGGTGCCGTCGATCGTCTACGGCATGTGGGGGTTGCTGGTTTTCAGCCCGGTGTTGTCGACCTACGTGCAGCAACCGCTGCAAAAGCTTTTCGCTGGTGTTCCTTTCCTCGAAGAATTTGTGTCGGGCGCCCCTGTGGGCATCGGCCTCTTGTCTGCCGGGATCATCCTGGCGATCATGATCATCCCGTTCATCGCATCAGTGATGCGAGACGTATTCGAGATCACGCCGCCGATGTTGAAGGAATCCGCGTATGCGCTCGGGTCCACCACGTGGGAGGTTGTGTTCAAGGTCGTGCTTCCGTACACCAAGACTGGTGTGATCGGCGGAATCATGCTGGGCCTGGGTCGTGCGATCGGCGAGACCATGGCTGTGACGTTCGTCATCGGCAACTTCAATCAACTGAACAGCCTGTCGCTGTTCGAGGCTGCCAACAGCATCACCTCTGCCCTCGCCAATGAGTTTGCCGAGGCGGGTCCGGGCCTGCATCAGGCCTCGCTCATCTATCTGGGGCTCGTCCTGTTCTTCATCACCTTCTGCGTGTTGTCGCTGTCCAAGGTGCTGCTCTCACGCCTTGCCCGCAATGAAGGGAGCCGTTCATGACCACCGTTGATGCTCTTCAGGCTTCGAAGATCGCCAAGCACAACAGCCGCAAACGGGTCAATGTCATTGCGCTGGTGTTTTCGATGTCGGCGATGGTGTTCGGCCTGTTCTGGCTTTCCTGGATCCTGATTGAAACGGTCCGCTTGGGCATTGGTGGTCTTTCGCTGTCGCTCTTCACTGAAATGACCCCACCCCCGCAGGCTGAGACTGGGGGCTTGTTGAATGCCATCGCTGGTTCACTGGTGATGGTGGCGCTGGCCACGTTCGTCGGCACCCCGATCGGCATTCTGGCGGGGGTCTACCTGGCAGAGTTCGGGCAGAAGACGATGCTCGGAAACCTCACGCGATTCATCAACGACATTCTCTTATCGGCGCCCTCGATCGTGATCGGTCTGTTCATCTACACGGTGGTGGTTGCACCGATGAAGACTTATTCGGGCTATGCCGGTGTGCTTGCGCTTGCGCTCATCGTGATTCCCGTCGTCATTCGCACGACAGAAAACATGCTGTCCCTGATTCCGAGCGCCTTGCGGGAAGCAGCCTACGCGCTCGGGACGCCCAAATGGAAAGTGATTCTCAGCATCACGCTGAAGTCGGCCCGTGCCGGCGTCATCACGGGCATTTTGCTGGCGGTGGCACGAATCGCCGGTGAAACAGCGCCGTTGCTCTTCACTGCGCTGTCCAACCAGTTCTGGGCGTCGAACCTGAGCGGCCCCGTGGCGAGCCTGCCGGTCACCATCTTCAAGTTCGCCCTCAGCCCCTATGAGAACTGGCAAAAGCTGGCTTGGGCAGGCGTCTTCCTCATCACGCTAGGGGTTCTCTTCTTGAACATCCTTGCGCGCGTTCTCTTCCGAAACAAGAGCTGAAGCCGGGAACACTCGACATGACACAAGAGAAAATCAAGATCTCGGTCAAAAACCTCAACTTCTACTACGGCAAGTTCCTTGCGCTGAAGAACATCAACCTCGAATTGCCCGAGCGCAAGGTCACGGCCTTCATCGGGCCGTCGGGATGCGGCAAGTCGACCCTGCTGCGAACGTTCAACCGAATGTTTGAGCTCTACCCCGAGCAACGGGCCGAAGGTGAGATCCTTCTGGACGGCGAGAACATCCTCAATTCGAAGCAGGACGTGTCGCTGATGCGCGCCAAGGTCGGCATGGTCTTCCAGAAGCCAACGCCTTTCCCGATGTCGATCTACGACAACATTGCCTTCGGGGTGAAGCTGTTTGAAACCTTGCCTCGCGTCGAGATGGACGAACGTGTCGAGTGGGCCTTGAAGAAGGCCGCGCTGTGGAACGAGGTGAAGGACAAGCTGGGCCAGAGTGGTTCGGGCCTGTCCGGTGGCCAGCAGCAGCGTCTTTGCATTGCGCGCGGTATCGCGATCAAGCCCGAGGTGCTGCTACTCGACGAGCCGTGTTCGGCGCTCGACCCGATCTCGACAGGCAAGATCGAAGAGCTCATCCACGAACTCAAGGATGACTACACGGTGTTGATCGTCACGCACAACATGCAGCAGGCTGCACGCAGCTCCGACTACACGGCGTACATGTACTTGGGTGATCTCGTCGAGTTTGGTCCTACGTCCGAACTCTTCATGAAGCCGAAGAAGAAGGACACCGAGGACTACATCACCGGACGTTTCGGTTGATATGTCTCACAGATCACGCAGGGAGTCGCCATGACTGATAAACACCTCTCCACGCAGTTCGACAGCGAACTCAGCGGCATTTCCACCCGCGTGCTCGAGATGGGGGGTCTGGTCGAATCGCAAGTCGCGCAAGCGGTCTATGCGCTCACAAATTTCAGCGATGAAACCGCCTCGCAGGTTCTCGTGCTCGAGGAGACCGTCAATGCGCTGGAAGTGGGGATCGATCGCGATCTCTCGAGCATCATCGCCCGACGCCAACCGACCGCGCGCGACCTGCGCCTGCTGATCGCGATCAGCAAGACCATCGGGAACCTGGAGCGCGTCGGTGACGAGGCAGCTCGCATTGCGCGTACCGTGCAGCGACTGATCAACACCGGCGTGTCGAGCCGCCTTCGCTTGCCGGTGACCGACCTGAAGTTTGAGTCTGAGCTGGCCGTTGCCCAACTGCGAAAGGCCCTTGACGCATTTGCTCGTCTCGATGTCGATAAGGCATTGGAGGTGCTCAAGCAGGACGACCAGATCGACCAGGAGTTTGAAGGCCTGATGCGCAAGCTCATCACCTTCATGATGGAAGACCCGCGCACGATTTCATCCAGCATTGACCTGGTGTTCGTGGCCAAGGCCATTGAGCGGGTTGGTGACCACGCGAAGAATCTTGCGGAACAGATCATCTACATCGTCAAGGGGACGGATGTGAGACACAACTCCGTCGAGGAAGTCGAGACCCTGGTGCGATGAATAACACCTCAAGGAGTCCAAGATGAGCCGTGTACTGGTCGTGGAAGACGAGTCGGCGATTGCCGAGCTGATCTCCATCAATCTGCGTCACGCCGGCTACGACGTGACGATTGCATCGGATGCCGATCAGGCGCAGATCGAAATCGACGGCGTACTGCCCGACTTGGTCGTGCTGGACTGGATGCTGCCCGGCCAGTCGGGATTGGTGCTGGCCAAGCGCTGGCGCGGTCAGGCGCGAACCCGCGAATTGCCAATCATCATGCTGACCGCCCGTGCGGAAGAGGGCGACATGATTTCCGGGCTTGATGCCGGTGCCGATGACTACTTGACCAAGCCTTTTTCGACCAACGAACTGCTGGCACGCATCCGCGCCGTGCTGCGACGCAAGGCGCCAGAGGCTCTGGATATCCTGGTTGATGTGGCTGGTCTGAAGCTCGATCCGTCGACACGGCGTGTCGCCCGCGACGACCGCGAGGTGCGCGTCGGGCCAACCGAATTCCGGCTGCTCCATTTCTTCATGACGCATCCGGAGCGTGTGCACAGTCGCGCACAGTTGCTCGATCGGGTGTGGGGCGACCACGTGTTCATCGAGGAACGAACGGTCGATGTGCATGTGAAGCGCTTGCGTGAAGCCCTGGAGCCGGTGGGCTGCTCGCGAATGATCGAGACTGTTCGCGGCGCGGGCTATCGCTTCACGCAACAGGTGCAGACACCTTCGAACTGATTTGAACGAGCGTCACTGAATGGGCTGGCTTTTACCCCGCTTGCTGGCCGCTACGCTGAGTGTTTCAGTAGCCTGTTGGGCGGGCTGGCTGATCGGTGGTGCGTGGCAATTTCCGCTGCTCGGAGCCGTGGTCGGTGCCGTGCTCGGAGCGCAAACGTATTCGCTGATGGATGCGTTGCGCGGCCAGCATTTCCTGAAGTGGTTGCAAACTCGGGATGAGGTTGCTCCGCCGCGGGGCAATGGATTCTGGGGAGAGGCCGTCTACCGCGTCGAACGTTCGGTGCGCACCCTCGAAGAAAGGATAGACCGCGAGCAGACCCGCCTGGACCAGTTCCTGTCTGCCATCGAAGCGTCTCCGAACGGCGTCATGATGCTCGATGTCAATGACCAGATCGAGTGGTGCAATTCGGTAGCGGCTGACCATTTCGGCATCGACCCGCAGCGCGATCGGTTGCAGCCGATCACCAATCTGGTTCGTGCGCCAATCTTCGTCGCCCATCTGCAATCGGGTCAATTCGATGAGGCGGTCAGCTTTCCAGCGCCCGGTTCCCGAGGCACGATCTCGGTGCTGATCAAGCCCTATGGCGAAGCGATGAAGCTGGTGCTGTCGCAAGACACCACCGAGCGAGAGCGCAGCGATAGCATGCGGCGCGGTTTCGTTGCCAATGTGTCGCATGAGATCCGCACGCCGTTGACCGTGCTTTCAGGATTCATCGAGACGATGTCCAGCCTCCAATTGACCGAGGTCGAGCGGCGTCGCGTCATTGAATTGATGGCCCAGCAGGCTCAGCGCATGCAGCACCTTGTCGGCGATCTCCTGACGCTGGCCCAACTTGAAGGCAGCCCGCGCCCGCCGGCGGACCGCTGGGTGCCTGTGCAACAGCTGTTGACGCAGGTGCGTGCTGCTGCCGAGGCCCTGTCGGCCGGGCGGCATACATTGGTCTGCGATAGCGCCAAGAAGCCTGAAAGGGGCGGCTACCTGATCGCTGGCGCTGAGCAGGAACTCCACAGTGCGGTTGCGAACCTCGTCAACAATGCGATCCGCTACACGCCAAGCGGTGGCGCGGTGCATGTTTCCTGGCTCGTCAGGCCAGATGGGGTCGGTGAACTCGAGGTTCGCGACACGGGCATCGGGATCGCCAAGGAACACCTACCGCGGCTCACTGAGCGCTTCTACCGCGTTGACGGCAGTCGCTCGCGAGACACCGGTGGCACTGGACTGGGGCTGTCAATCGTCAAGCATGTGGTGCAGCGACATGGGGGCGAGCTTGAGATCCGCAGTGAACCGGGAAATGGCTCAAGCTTCAAGCTGGTGTTTCCAGCGGCCCGTGTGCGGATCGTGAACTCACCGCTCGAGTTGGCATCGACCGCATCGCAGCCGGGTGAAGATACTGCGCTCGGCATGGCTGGCTGATCCGGCCAGCAAGTCCCTGTTCAACGCGCCAGCGGCTGGGATGCCCGGCTCGCAGTGCGCTTATAGATCGCTACCCACTCGGTTCGATCGGTGGGTCGGGTGACTCGGGCGACCAATGCCCAGCCGGGCGGCGCGGGGTGCTTTCCAGACTTCAGTTCTGGTTGCAACAGGTAGGTGCAGCGGGTGTCAACCTCGCCCGACAGGCCATCGACACGATAGCCGCCGAAGTACTCCAGGGATGCCCACACGCTGCGAGGCAGACGAGACGCCGCGATGCAGGCGTCGGGCGGCACGTGTTGGACAACGCGCTTGACGAGCGGGCGCAAACTGCGCGCGTAGTCCAGCACCGGAAGCATCAAGGTCATCAACAACAGCCAGCACAGCGCGACACCGCTGGCCGGCAGCACCAGACTCTTCCAGAGGGCATGCTGGTTGCGTCCGGTTCGCCAACGCACCAGCCACAGCCAGGCCAAGCTCCCGGCAGCTGCCAGGGCCAGCGCAATGATCGAGAACTCAGAGACGAAGCCAGGCGCCAGCTTCACAACGTTCTGCGCAGGGCGCACCGGGAAGCCGATCTGCAGTGAGGCGTAGATGACCCAGAACGCGATGGCGCACACGCTGAAGAAGAACACCGAGAACCAGTCGACTGCCGCAGCTGTGCTGCGCTTGAGTGTTGGCAACGCAAAGGCAGCCAGCAGTGCAAACGCCGGGAGCGAAAGCATCAGGGCACGGTCCTGTCCTCCCATCACGACACTGGCGACGGCCGTCACCGTCGCGCAGCTCAGTGGCACCGCGATGTGGCGGTTCAGTATGTGGCGGCGCCACTGCCACAGCGTCCACAGCGCCATGGGCCATACCGGCCACAAGAACCAGAGCCACTGCCGTGCGACTGCCGTCACGCTGTCGAGCGTGCGATAACTTCCCGCCTGCCAGGTCCACAGGCCCGAGGCAGTGGCCAGTGCCGCTGTCAGTACCGTCGCGCTTACAACCCACGGCATGAAGCGTCGCACGTTGCGATAGGCCGATCGGCCGCACACCAAGCTGCCCGCCAGACCGAGCGCGAGCGCGATGCTTGGCGCGCCGCTGCCAGCCAATGCCGGCAGACCGATCAACACGGCGAGCTTCGGGCTCCAGTCGCGCGATGGACTGGCCGCCATCGCATAGGTGTAGAGCGCCACGCAAGCGAGCTGGGCCAGCTCGGGTGTCGTCTCGTGTCCGAGTTGCAGCAGTCCCAGGGTTGCGATCAATGCCAGTAACGCGCCATCGGCCATCGCTCTGGCGTAATCGACCGGGTCGGCCTCACCGCCAAAGGCAAAGGGCAGAGGTTGGGCTGCTTCGGTGCGTGCCAAGTGGTAGGCGGCGTACCAGGTCAGGGCCAGGACCGCGATCAGAAGCATCGCGAAAGGCAGCCGTGCCGCGAGCGCTGGGTCGACCCAGGGGTTGAGCAATCTGATGAAGATCGCGCCCAGCCAGTAAGGCACGGGCGCGGGGTCGGCCGTCACACCACCCACGTTTGGCATCCACCATGACGACCGGCCATCGGCCACGCTGACCATGTAGCCGAAGGCGGTCACATCGGCGTTGCGCCACGGGTCACGCCCAAAAAGTCCTGGCAGCACGTAGGCGGCGCAGAACAGCAACAAGGCCCAGCGTGGCAGCCGTTGCACGGCACGCTGCGAAACCAGGGCGGGGTTGAGTGAGGAGTGGACCATGTAAAAAAAGGCAGCCGAGGCTGCCTTTCTGAACGTGCGGGTGCGTGATCCTGCTTACTTCTTCAGGTGCGCAAACTTGTTGCGGAATTTCTCAACACGGCCGCCGAGCGAGTCGACGCTCTTTTGCGTACCTGTGTAGAACGGATGCGATTCGCTGGTGGTTTCGAGCTTGAACAGCGGCACTTCACGGCCATCGTCCAGCTTGATGGTTTCTTTGGCCGTGGCGCAAGAGCGCGTGACGAACTTGAAACCGTTGGACAGATCGACGAAGCAGACGTCGCGGTAGTTGGGGTGGATGCCGTCTTTCATTGGAGCCTCTGAGCTGTGTTGCGGGAGCCACGTCGAACAACTCGACGTACTTACCGGTGGAGGAAAACCGCAGATTGTAACTTGCGACGATCTGTACCGCCGATGAGCTTGCAAGCTCATCGGCGTTCGCCAGACGTCAATTCAACCCGCAGGGGTTGTTTGACGCCTGGACTCACCCACCTCGACGCATCATGTCAAAGAAGTCATGGTTGGTCTTGGTGGACTTCATCTTGTCGAGGATGAACTCCATAGCCTCGATCTCGTCCATCGGGTAGAGCAACTTGCGCAGGATCCAGGTCTTCTGCAGGATTTCCGGCTTGAGCAGCAGTTCTTCGCGACGAGTACCCGACTTGTTCAGCAGGATGGACGGGTAGACGCGCTTTTCGGCCATGCGGCGATCCAGGTGGATTTCGCAGTTGCCGGTGCCCTTGAATTCTTCGTAGATCACCTCATCCATCCGGCTGCCGGTATCCACCAGCGCGGTTCCGATGATGGTGAGTGACCCGCCTTCCTCGATATTGCGCGCTGCACCGAAGAAGCGCTTTGGGCGCTGCAGAGCGTTCGCGTCAACGCCACCTGTCAGAACTTTGCCGGAGGACGGCAGCACATTGTTGTACGCGCGGGCCAGGCGGGTGATTGAGTCGAGCAGGATCACGACGTCCTTCTTCATCTCGACCAGGCGTTTGGCGCGCTCGATCACCATTTCTGCCACCTGAACGTGGCGCTGTGCTGGCTCGTCGAATGTCGAGCTGATCACCTCGCCGCGCACGGTGCGCTGCATCTCGGTCACTTCCTCTGGGCGCTCATCGACCAGCAGAACGATCAGGTGGGCTTCGGGGTAGTTCGCGACGATGGCGTGCGCGAGCTGCTGCATCATCACCGTCTTGCCGCTCTTCGGTGCCGACACCAACAGCGCGCGTTGGCCCTTGCCGATCGGCGCGATCAGATCAACGATGCGGGCGGTGATGTTTTCGTCCGACTTGATGTCACGTTCCAGCTTGAACTGCTCTTTGGGGAAGAGCGGCGTCAAGTTCTCGAACATGATCTTGTTCTTGCTCTCCTCCGGCGTCAGGCCGTTGACCTTGTCCACCTTGACCAGCGCGAAGTAACGCTCGCCGTCCTTGGGCACCCGTACCTCTCCTTCGACATCGTCACCCGTGTGCAGATTGAAGCGGCGGATCTGGCTGGGGCTCAGGTAGATGTCGTCGGTTGATGCCATGTAGCTGGCGTCAGGTGCGCGCAGAAAACCGAAGCCGTCAGGCAGCACCTCCAGCACACCGTCGCCGAACACCTGCTCTCCGCCCTTGGCACGCTTCTTCATGATCGCGAACATCAACTCCTGCTTGCGCAGTCGGGTGACGTTTTCGATCTCCAGCGCCTCGCCCATCGTGATGAGTTCGGAAACGTGGAGCGCTTTCAGTTCAGACAGGTGCATGGAGGCATAACCGGAAAGGTGAACAGACGTACAGGCAGTTGATATGCAGCCCTCTGCCAACGGGCCTGAGCCAAGCGCAATCTGAGTGGGTACGCTACAGGGCCGAAGGGCGGGGGTGGGCCGCCGGGTTGTCGTTTGGCGTTTTCGCTGGTGCGCCGCAACCCGAGAATGAGATCTGTGGCGACTGAATGGGTGAGGCGGGGAGCCTCACCCGAACAAAATTATTATAGGTTGCCGTCTATGAAGGCTGTCAACTGGGCCTTCGTCAGGGCACCCACCTTGGTCGCCGCCAAGGCCCCGTCCTTGAACAGCATCAGCGTCGGGATGCCACGAATGCCATATTTGGCGGGCACATCACGGTTTTCATCCACGTTCATCTTGGTGATCTGCAGCCGGCCGTCGTAAGCCTTTGACACCTCGTCGAGGATTGGCGCGATCGCCTTGCAGGGTCCGCACCATTCGGCCCAGTAGTCAACCAAAACGGGCTTGCTGGATTTGATGACGTCGCTGTCAAAAGACGCATCAGACGTGTGTGTGATCAGTTCGCTGCTCATGATGGATCCTCGGTACGAGCGGGCCCGGAGGTGGGCGACAAGGCACAATGATTTTGGCACATTGGGATCCTCGCCCCGAGGCGCAAGGCTCAGCGCCACGACTGCTTTCCTATCGCCGCGATGATGAAAATCTTTCTTTGGGATCAGCCCGGCGACCCCTGGCCTGCTGCTGTATCGGCAGCCGTACGCTGGGCCGACGATCACGGGGTCGCGCTACGGGATGCCGTGTTCGTGGTGCCCTTTGCCCAGCACCTGCCGCTGGCGCGCAAAGCCTGGACAGCTTCGGATTGCTGGATGCCACGCGTCGAAACCACGCAGACCCTGGCTCGCAGCATCGCACCCGCCGAGCCGCCGTCGGGTGACGACATTCGCCTCGATGCCGCGCTGGACACGCTGACCGCTCGCCGGCTGCTGCGCAGCCAATCGGCTTTCGCTGCCTGGCTCCGCCGCGATCCCCGTGCCTTCGATCAGGCGGCCCAGACGCTGGCGCAAACGGCGCAGACCATCGCCCTCGCATTGGCTGATGTGTCGCCATCGCAGCGCGAGCGGTATTGCGCTGCCGGCAGAGCCGCGCTGGGCGCTGTCGGCGGCATCGGTGGTGGCGAGCGCCATATGGCGCGCCTCGCCTTCGAGTGGGCCGCCGCGACGCCAGTGGTGGCGACCGATGTGCTGTTTTCGCGGCGGCCTTCGGCCTGGATCGTTGTGCAGGCCGGTGGTGTCGATGCGCTGATCCAGCGGCTCGTCGAGGAAGGGACCGCCCCGGTCTTGTGGATCGATGCCGACCCGCCCGGCGTTGATCCCATCCTCGCCGCGGCACCCAGGACTCATGTGCAGATCCAGGTGTGCAGCGGCTTCGAGGACGAGGCGCAGCGCGCCGCTGCGCAGGTACTGGCCGATCTGGCCCTCCATGGCGCGCCGGTCGCGCTGATCGCGCAAGACCGGCTGCTGGCCCGCCGGGTTCGGGCCCTGCTGGCCCGACAGGGCGTGCCATTGCGAGACGAAACCGGCTGGGCATTGTCGACCACTCGCTCGGCAGCAGCCGTGATGTCGATGTTGCGAGCGTCGTCGCCGACCGCCACCGTGGATGATGTGCTCGACGCAATCAAGTCATGGCCGGTGACCGTGACCGAATCATTCGACTGCAATGCGATGGCGGAACTCGAAGCGACGTTACGCCGCCAGCATTGGGCGCGACCGGCGGCCGTGAGCACGCAACGCCTCTCGGCTGCGGCTGCCAAGCTCTGGGAGTTGGCGGCCCAGGTCACCGAGCCGCTGCGCGGCGCGGGCGCCCAAACACTCGCCGCCTGGAGTTGCCGCCTGCGGTCAGCACTGGAAGCCAGCGGACTGGCGGCGATGTTGGCCGCCGATGAGGCGGGTCAGCCAGTCTTGTCGGCATTGCACCTGAGCGGCACCGACCTCTCGTCCGCCCACCCGGAGACCCTGGCGCTTGCCGATTACGCGCGCTGGGTCGATGCTGCGCTCGAGCACTCAAGCTATGTGCCGGCCTCGCCCGAGGCGCCAGCGGTCATCGTTCTGCCTGCGGCGCGTGCGATGCTGCGGCCCTTCGCGGCCGTTGTCTGGCCTGGTGCCGACGAGAAGCGACTTGGTGCGGCCCCGTCTCCGCACCCGCTGCTCAACGACGCTGAAGCCGAGACCCTCGGTTTGCTGACTGCAGCGCAGCGCCGCGAGCGAGAGCTCGTCGCGTTCGCGCAGGTGCTGCGCGGCGCGCCGATAACCTTGATGCGACGCACCGATGACGAAGGCGAGCCGCTGTCGGCCAGTCCCTGGCTCGAACGGCTGATGTCGGCGCTGAGGCAAGTCGGACGGAAGCCTCCCGCGCAAGCAGCCGCCACGCGCATCGAACAGCTGGTGCCGTCGCATCCGGTCGCGCGTCCGTTGCCGAGCGCGCCGACGCTGCTGCCGGCTCGCCTGAGTGCCAGCGCCTGCGAGGCCCTGCGTGCCTGCCCTTACCGCTTCTTTGCGCTGCGCATGCTGGGCTTGCAAGCCGCCGATGAACTTGATGGCGATGTGGAGAAACGCGACTACGGAACCTGGCTGCATGCCGTGTTGCACCGCTTTCATCTCGCGCGCCCACAGCCCCGCGAATCCAGTGCGGACGTCAGTGCGCTGGCTGCTGCAGCGATCGAATCGCAGGCCGAGCTGGGCTTGTCCGATGCCGATTTCCTGCCGTTTTCCGCCACATTCGAGCGCTTCGTACCTCGCTACATCGATTGGCTGCAGCAGCGCGACCGCGAAGGCGCACAGTGGCTCGACGGCGAGCGCGACTGGACGGTGTACCCCGCGCTCTGGCATGGCACCGCGATGCACGGCGTGATCGACCGCATCGACAGCGTATCGGCGCATGACACGGCAGACAGCGACGGACCGGTGACGCAGTTGATCGACTACAAGACTGGTTCCACCCAAAGCCTGCGTGACAAGGTGAAGCAGCCACAGGAAGACACCCAACTTCCGTTCTACGCGGCGCTGGCAATTGAGCAGGGTCGGTCGGCGGGCGAAATTGGCCCGCTGGATGCGATCTACCTGTCGCTCGATGATGCGAAGCAGATCGTCGAGGTGCGTCACCCCGACGTCGCACACAGTGCGGTGTCACTGGTTGAAGGCCTGGGCCACGACCTGGCGCGCTTGCGCGGTGGTGCGGCACTGCACGCGCTGGGGGAGGGCGACGCTTGCGAACACTGTGATGCGCGCGGTCTTTGTCGGCGTGATCAGTGGGCCGATTTTCCGGCCGTGGGCGCATCGCGTTGAACGCGCCAGCTGCCGTGGCACAGCCTGCCTACCGCGTCGACGGCGCGCAGGTTGACGCCGATTCGTTCTATGCCATCGCTTGTGATCCGCGACGCCATGTGGTCGTGGAAGCCTGCGCTGGCGCAGGCAAGACCTGGATGCTGGTCTCGCGCATCCTGCGCGCGCTGATTGACGGCGCCGAACCGCAGGAAGTTCTCGCGATCACATTCACCCGCAAGGCAGCCGGCGAAATGCGCAAGCGCCTGAACGAGTGGTTGACGGCCTTTTCTGCTGATGTGGGCACTGATGCCGATCGCTCCCTGGCCTTGCAGCAGCGTGGCCTCGACGCCGCCACAGCGCAGGCACTGGTGCCCAGGCTGGCAGGGCTGCAACAGCGTCTGCAACAGGCCGGCAGATCGGTCGAGGTCCGCACCTTCCACGCCTGGTTTTCGCAGTTGTTGAAGGCAGCACCGCTGGACCTGCTGATGGAACTGGGCTTGCAGCGCGATGCGCAGATCATCGAGGACATCGCAGACCATGAAAGCGAGGTGTACCGACGCTTCCACGCCACGGTGGTTGTCGATGAGGTGCTTCGGGCCGATTACCACCACCTTGTGCAGCAGCGCGGGCGTTCGCAGTTGTGCAAATGGCTGGATGCGGCCTGGGCCAAGCGCATCGAGATCGAACTCGCCGATGCGGCGGGTACGCTCGAATCCAGCGTCGCGCCGCCGGCAGCTCTCTGGCCCGCAGTCGATCCCACAGCTCACCCGACGCAGTGGGTGCAGTCATCCGATTTTCGTAGAACGCTGCAACGCTGCGCCTCCAGCCTGGGCGTGGCCGGGGGCAAGAAGGCTGCTGAAGCGGCACGCGCCATCGAGGAGGCACTGACGGCGGAGGCCTCGTCGGCCGAAGTCGTGTTCGAGGCACTGTGGTCGGCGCTGTTCACCAAGACCGACACACCGCGCAAGGGCCTCGGCGATAGCGCGGAACACCAGGCCGCGATCGACTTGCTGTCCGCTCTGCGCGCGGCAGTGGCGCAGCGCGAGGCGAGCGACGAGCACCTGCGGATGGTGAGACTCTCGCGGGCGCTGTTCGCTGAACTGGCGGCCTACAAGCGATCTCGCGGCTTGGTCGAGATGGCCGACCTCGAGCGCTGTGCGGTCGCGCTGCTCGGCGACTCGGGGCTGTCGGGTTGGGTGCAGGAGCGGCTCGATGCGCGGGTTCGCCACCTGCTGATCGACGAGTTCCAGGACACCAGCCCTCTGCAGTGGCACGCGCTCGCGGCCTGGCTGTCGGGCTATGCCGGTGCGGGCGGCGGCGCCAGTGGTCAGCGTCCACCCAGCGTGTTCATCGTGGGCGACCCGAAGCAGAGCATCTATCGCTTCCGTCGCGCTGAACCCAAGGTGTTCGAGGCGGCGCGCGATTTCGTAAAGCAAGGTCTGGAAGGCAACGTGCTCAGCTGCGACCACACGCGGCGCAATGCGCCTGAGGTGTTGGCGGTCTTGAACACGGTGTTCGAGCAGGCCCAGGGTGAAGGTCAGTTCGCCGGCTTTCGGGCGCACTCAACCTCACTGGGCTCGGTCCCTGGTGCGGGCGTGAGCCGTCTGCCCTTGGTGCTGCGTGAGCCCAGGGAGAGTCAAGGTGGCGAGGTCGATGACACCTGGCGCGACACGCTGACTGTGCCCCGCGTCGAGCCCGAGCAGCGGCTGCGTCAGCAGGAAGCCGATGGGGTTGCCGCGGCGGTGCAGGAGGTGCTGGCTGAAGGCGTACTGCCAGGCGAGGTGCAGGTGCTGTGCCGCAAGCGCGAGTCGCTGCGGCTGCTTGCGGCATCGCTGGCGGCACGTGGCGTGCCCTGCGCGGCGGTCGAGGAAGCACTGCTGCTGGAATCGCCCGAGGTGCGCGATCTGGTCGCCGTCCTCGATGTACTGGCCTCGCCCGGCCATGCACTGTCGCTGGCGCAGGCCCTGAGGAGTCCGATCTTCAGCTGCAGCGACGACGACCTGGTGCGACTGGCGAGCGCGGTGGCCGATGCCGCCACCTCTTCCGACACCGGAGCCCCATCCGCGGGTCTGCGGCTGGAAGATGAGCCGGAGGATCAACCCCAGGCGCCCGCTGAGTCGCCACGTCGCCGCAGTGATCCACTCGGCTGGTGGCGTGCGCTGCACAGCCTGCCCGCACCGAGCGATGCATTGCGCCGTGCGCGAGAACTGCTCGCCTCGTGGCACCAGGCCGCCGGGGTGCTGCCGCCTCACGATCTGCTCGACCGCATCGTGGGCGAAGGCGACGTGATGTCCCGCACATTGGCCGCCGTGCCGCCGGCGCGTCGCGTGGCAGCGCAGGCGGCGATCGAGGCCTTGCTGATGCAGTCGCTGACGCTAGATGGCGCGCGTGGTGCCACGCCGTACAGCTTTGTGCGGGCGCTGCGGCGCCGTCGTCTGACCATCACCACGCCCGCCCAGCCTGATGCGGTGCAGTTGCTGACGATTCACGGCGCCAAGGGGCTGGAGGCCGAGGTCGTGTTCGTGATGGACACACAGCCCGAGCCACCGAGACCCGAAAGTGCGTCCCTGCTGGTCCATTGGCCGGTGCATTCCGAGCATCCCTCGACCTGTGCCTTTGTCTACGCTGAGTCAAGGTGTCCGCCGTTGCTGGCAGCGCTGTTCGCGGAGGAGCAAGCAGCGCGGCGCCGCGAGGAGCTCAACGGCCTGTATGTCGCGATGACCCGCGCCAAGCACCGGCTGGTGATCAGCGCCACCGAGCCGCACGGCAAGGTGGCGCTGCCGTCTTGGTGGCATCGGCTGGAGCCGCATGCGAACGCCTGGTTTCCGGCGTTGGCGAGCCCCATGGATCACGGAGCTGACCTCCCGCCGGCGCGTGTCCAGATGCTGCCGATCTGGCACGCCCCGCCGTCGACCGTGGCTGCTGCGCGAGCCGAACATGACAGCTCGAACAGTGACAGCGAGGCCAGCCTCCTCGGCCGTGCGGTGCACCGCGCGCTCGAATGGGCTGCGTGTCAGGACGCCCCGGGCCACATCGCCTTGGACGCGCTGTGCATCGCTGCGGCCCGGGAATTTGGCGCCGATGCCGCCGCTGTGCAACGGGTGGTCACAGCCATCTTTGGCAGCCCGGCCTGCCAGCCCTTCTTCGATGTGCGAGAGCTGATCTGGGCGGCCAATGAAGTCTCCGTGGTCGACGCTGGCGAGTTGCTGCGCATCGACCGCCTTGTGCATCGCCGCGCGGTTGACGGCGAGGCCGAGGCCTGGTGGGTGCTGGACTACAAGCTCAGCCACGCCCCCCATCAACTCGACGCCTACCGCCAGCAGCTGGCGCGCTACCGGCGTGCAGTGCTGCGATTGCAGCCAGGCGCAGTGGTTCGGTGCGCTTTCATCACCGGCGGCGGCGCGTTGATCGAGCTGGACTGAGGGCCTGCCAGCTGCGCTGCAGGCGCCTCGTGGCGCCATTCGCGGGCAAAAGCACCGCAAACGTCCACGATTTCACGGCTTGGCGCGGACGGGAGGGCGCTTCCAATAGGGAACATCCGACAACCCTGAACATGACCGACGCGGCGTCTTCCCCGGCCAACACACGACCGAGCTCTCTCGGCCGCAATTTCGGCCGCTTCGAGTTATTGAAGCTGCTGGGCAAGAGCGACGGCAGCATGGTTTGGCTGGTCCTCGATCCTCAGCTCCAGCAGCAACTGATGCTGACGCTGCCCAGAGTGCAGCCCGTCGACGCGGCCGCGCTTGAGCGCTGGCTGACGCAGGCAAAACAGACCGCTCGGCTGGACCACCCGAATCTGGTGCGTGGTGTCGAGGTCGACATCCAGGAACAGTGGCCGTATCTGGCCGCTGATCGTGCCCGTGGCGTCACGCTTGGCGAATGGCTCATTGAACACCCGAACCCGTCGCCTATCGAAGTCGTGCGCTGGGTCTGCGAGGTTCTGCAAGGCCTCGCGTTTGCGCACGAAGCCGGCGCGGCTCACCACGATCTGCAACTGCACAGCCTGCAGATCAGTGAGTCGGGTCATATCCAGGTCATGGCCCTGGCCACCGCGAGCAATCAAGGGACGCCAACGAGCGACCCAGCCAAGCGAGGTGCCGATCACGCAACGCTGGTCGAAGCCGATGCCCTGCGCGCGCAACGAGAGGCTGCCGAACGCGATGTGCTGGCCTGTGGCCTGCTGCTGCACCAGTTGCTGAGCGGCGCTGCAGTGCTCGATGAACCTGACATCTCGAAAGCCCTGCGCCGTCTGCCGCCCTTCGGTCGCGAGCTGGTTCGCCTGCCGTGGAACACGGTACATCCGATTCCCGAGGCTCTGCGTGCCATTGCCAACCGCAGCACGGCAGGGCAGGCCAGGCAACGCTACCTCAGCGCTCGTACCTTCCTGCGCGCGCTGCAAGGATGGCTGGAGGCCGAGGCACTCGGCCGCGACGGGCCGCTCGAGCTGATGCTGGATCGCTTGCGCACCGTGGGTGCCTTGCCGGCATTGGCTGGCATGAGCGGCCGCATAGAGCGTCTGGCGGCCATGGACGGCCACCACACGGAGGAGATCTCACGCCACATCCTGCGCGACATGGCATTGACCTTCGAGCTGCTGCGCGAGGTCAATTCGGTGCAGGTGCAAGCTCTGCAAGCGTCGGGGTCGGCGCCGGTGCTGACCATCCGCAGGGCGATTGCGCTGATTGGCTTGAACGGCGTTCGACAGGCTGCCAATGGCCTGAGACAGTGGCCCGGCCCGCTCTCGGAAACCGGCGCACATGCCTTGCGTGCTTTGATGGATCGTGTCCGTCTGGCGGGCCATACCGCGCAGGCCCTGCGGCCAGCAGGCTACGACGCCGAGGTGGTGTACCTGGTGACGGTGCTGCAGAACCTCGGGCGCCTTCTGGCGCAGTACCACTTTCCCGAAGAGTACGAGCAAATCCGTGTGTTGATGCGCAGCCTGCCGCCGCCGGCCGATGCGCCGAAGGGCACTGCGCCCATACCGGGTTGGAGCGAAGCGGACGCCTCGTTCGCCGTGCTGGGCATCGACATCGAAGCGCTCGGCGCAGCGGTTGCTCGCCATTGGGGCCTCGGGGACGAGATGCTGCACATGATCCGCCGCCTTCCGGCCGATCTGCCGGTGCGCAGGCCGGACAGCGACATCGAGGTGCTGCGCATCACCGCGAGTGCTGCCAACGAGGCGGTCGACGCTGTCTCGGGCCCGGCTGCGGAGACGGGGGACTCGTCGGCTGCCGAAACCAAGGCTCTGCGCGGCGGTGCCCCGCGCCAATCGGTCGCGATGCGCTACGCACGCAGTCTCAGCCTGACACCGAAGCTCCTGCAGGAGGCCCTGGCGGCGGCTCGCGATGCCCTGCGCACCGGTGAGCCGATCCAGACAGCCGCGCCCCGCGAGGAGTTGCCGCCTGTGACTGAAAGCCCGACCGTCGCTGCCAACTGACATGACGGCCCCCACGCTCACCGTGTCCGCGATCGCCCGAGGCGTCGCTCTTTGCCTTCGTCGTGTGGTGCTGACATGGGTGTGATGACGGGCGATGCGATCACGCCCCAGCGACTGAGCCGATTCGAACTGCGCCGGGTGCTGGGCCAGGGGGCACAGGCCAGCGTCTGGCTGGCATTCGACCCGCACCTGGAGCGCGAGGTCGCCGTGAAGATCATGCGGCGCAACGGCCTCGACGGCACAGGCGATGACGTTCAGTGGCTGCACGAGGCGCGCAGCGTCAGCCGGCTGACCCATCCCAACATCGTTCCGGTGTTCGAAGCCGATGTCCACGAGGGCCAACCATTCCTGGTCTTCGAGTACGTGGCCGGCCACACCCTGACCGAAGTGTTGCGCGCCCAGGGCGCCTACGACCCGCAAAAGGCCGTGGCAATCGGCCTGGACATCCTCAGCGCGCTGCAGGCTGCCCACGAGGCGGGCCTGGTACATCGTGACCTGAAGCCGTCGAACGTGCTGATCGATCCGGCTGGCCGCGCACGGGTGATGGACTTCGGCATCGCGGTGAAGGTCAACGACGCGTCGCATTCCAACCGTGTGGTCGGTACGCCGGGCTATCTGTCTCCCGAAGCAGCGCTGGGCCTGTCGCCCACGCCGGCTATGGATGTGTTTGCCGCGGGTCTGCTACTGGCCGAACTGCTGGCTGGACGGCGCGTGATGGTGGAGATCGATGCGAACCGCGCGGTACACCGCGCCATCAACGAAGATCTGGCGCTGCCCGAGTGCACCGGCCCCGAGGTTGACGACAAGCTGCGTGCGATCGTGCTGCGGGCGATGGCCCGTGATCCTTCACGACGCTACGCAAGCGCCACAGCCTTCAGCGAAGCCCTGCAGGCATGGGCACAACCCGCCGTGGCCGCTGGAACCACATCGGCCGCCGCCGGCAACGGCACGCTCGACTTTCTGCTGCGGCGCATGCGGCACAAGAGCGACTTCCCGGCGCTGTCGGATGCCGTTTCGCGCATCCAGCGCGTGGCGACCTCGGAAACCGAGAGCCTTAACAGCCTCGCCAATGAAGTCCTGAAAGACGTGGCGCTGACCAACAAGCTGCTGCGGGTCGTCAACACTGCCAGCTACCGGCACGCTGGTGGGGGCAGCATCAGCACCATTTCACGCGCTGCGGCCCTGGTCGGCTTTGCCGGCATCCGCAACATGGCGCTCAGTCTGGTGTTGCTGGAACACATGCAGGACAAGGCCCATGCCAACCTGCTGAAAGAAGAATTCCTGCGCGCGCTGCTGGCGGGAACGCTGGCCAGCGATCTGTGCGCCTCGGGGCGCGAGACCGAGGAGGCCTTCATCGGCTCGATATTTCAAAACCTCGGCCGCCTGCTCAGCGAGTTCTATTTTCCTGACGAAGCGCGACAAGTGCGGAGCCTGCTGAATCGTGGTCTGGCGCCCGGCGAAGCGCCGCGACCAGGCGCTGAAGAGTCGGCCTCGGTTCAGGTGCTGGGGCTCAGCTACGAAGCGCTCGGGGTGGGTGTGGCGAAGTCCTGGGGTCTGCCTGACAGTCTGCAGCGTTGCATGCGCAAGCCCGCTGGTGATCCGCCCTCCCGCACGCCTGAAGCCTCTGCTGAGCGACTGCGCTGGCTGGCGATGGCTGCCAACGAACTGACCGACACCCTGCTTCGCACAGACCCCGCTCAGGCGTCGGCGGCACTGGCGCAAACCGCCGAACGCTATGTGCGCGTGCTCGGTCTGACCGCCAATCGCATTGCCGAAGTCACGGCCCAAGCTCGCGTCAAGCTGGCCGACTCTGCGCGCGCCATGAGCCTCTCGGTCAGCAGCACGTCGCGCGCCGCGCGTCTGCTGGCGCCGGTGTCGAACCAGGGCAGCACCTTCGCCGTGGGTGAGTTGCAGATCGTCGGCACCGATTCGCTCTCGCCGCATGAGTTGCAGGCCATGCACGCCATGCCGACCGAGGCCTTCGACGCGACCGTCGTCAGCCCGCCGACTGCCACGTGCCCGGCGTCCGACATCTTGGCTGCCGGCATTCAGGACATCACCAATTCGATGGTCGAGGACTTCAAGCTCAACGAAGTGCTGAGGATGATCCTCGAGACCATGTACCGCGCCTTGGGCTTTCGCCGCGTGCTGTTCTGCCTGCGCGATCCAAGGACAGACACGCTGACAGGACGTTTCGGACTGGGCGACAGTGCCGACGCCGCCGCGGCGTTGTTCAAGGTGCCGTTGAAGGGCGGCAACGATCTGTTCGCCGCGGTTTGCCTCAAAGGTGCAGACACGCTGATCCGCGATGCGGGCACGCCCGCGATGGCAGCGCGCCTGCCGACCTGGTATAGGAAGACGTTGAACGCACCGTCGTTCCTGTTGCTGCCTTTGCTGATGAAGGGTGCCCCGTTTGCCATGATCTATGCCGATCAGGCCGAAGCGGGCGGCATTGAGCTGGATGAGAAGGAACTGTCTCTGCTGCGCACCCTGCGCAATCAGGCCGTGATGGCGTTCAAGCAGTCGAATTGAATCTGCGGCGCGGTCGCGCACAGTGCGAGCGCGCGCTCATGTCGGCCGTGGGCTGCAGCTCAGCGTCGGCTCAAGTCTCGGTCTGCGCAAGCGCATGCACCTGCGCCGAAGGCTCGCCGATGAGCGCCAGGAACCCGGCCAGTTCTCGCGGCGGGCCAGAGGTGAAGAATGTCGTCGCGGCCGGAGCGCTCTGAGTGGTCCCGGGCGACGCCGGGAGCACACGAGAAAGCTGGCTGGCGACGGCCGCTGAGGGTTCGACGATCGTGACCGCGGGCCCCGCAATCGTGGAAATCGCTTCAACCAGAAACGCATAGTGCGTGCAGCCCAGCACGATGGTGTCGGCGCCCGCATCGAGGCCAGGTCGCAGGTAGGACTCCAGCAATTGCTGCGTCACGGGGTCATCGAATCGACCCCGCTCCACCTGATCAGCCAGACCCGGACATGCCTGCAAGATGACGCGTGTGTCCGCGCCATGAGTGCTGCAGAGGCGTGCAACGGACGGGCTGCGGATCGTGTTGCTGGTCGCCAGCACCAGGACGACCTTGGACCGGCTGACCTGGGTGGCCGGCTTGATGGCGGGTTCCATCGCGACGATGGGCAGTGTGTACAACTCGCGCAGGCTCCGAACAGCGACGACGCTGGCGGTGTTGCAGGCGATCACCAGTGCCTTGGCGCCTTGCCGGTTCAGGAATCCGGCAATCTGGCGGGCGCGGCTTTCGACAAAGGCCGCCGAACGATCACCGTAGGGCGCGTGGCCACAGTCGGCCACGTAGATGAAGGACTCCCCGGGAAGCTTCGCCTTCAGTGCTCGCAGCACCGACAGGCCACCGACACCAGAGTCGTAGACGCCGATCGATGCCTCCCTGACCACTGGACTCGGCATGGACGTCACCGCGCGGGCCCTGCGTCGAAAACTTCCACTGGAGCCAGCTTCAGAAGCTCATGTGCGTCTGCCAGAGATCCCATCAGCCACTGTTCGATCTCATCCGATTCAACGGGGATCACCGAACGCTTGTCCTGCTGGTCCGGTGTCAACTTCGGATCGGGCTTGTGCATCCTCCGCATCAACGCGTGTGAGTCTGCATTGATCGTGAGCATCGTGTAGCTCTCGATCATCTCGCCGGTTTCCTTGTCGATCCAGGTGTTCCACAGGCCAGCGAGTCCCCATGGCTGTGCATCGGCCCGGCGGAAGCGCCACCAGACATTGCGGCCCGTTTCCCAGTTGGGTTCATCGAAGGACTCCGCCGGGATGATGCACCGCTGCCCCCGTGCCCACGATTGCTTGAATGAAGCCTTGTGGGTCATCTCTTCGGACCGAGCGTTGCAAGTCGAGTAGGGCAGCTTCGGTGATTTCGCAAACCAGGGGATCAATCCCCAGTGGCCTATCACCAACTCGCGCACCTTGCCCTCGCTGTTCGCTCGAATGAATGCGCCGGTACGACTTGGGAACACTTCCGTGCGCGGCCAGCTGAAAGGGTTGCTGCGTCCGACCTGCCATGAGCGCTCGATGGCGGCCTGATCTGGCGAGATGTAGCGGGTGCACATCTGCTCAGTCTAGGGTCGGCAGACGTGCAGAGGACAGATACCGTGCATGGGACCTGTCAGGCTTCAAGCCTGGAGGGTGACGAGCCTGACCCCGGCACTGGTCACAACGGTTGGGGCTGCTTCGTTCCCGACCTGACCCGGTTGGCCGCGCTTCCATGCGGGGAGGCCCGTCGAAGACGATTGTAGGTGCCGGCGATGCCCGCGCCCGACTGAAGGTCAGCGCAGTTGCAACGCGTCGTCACCGAACTCGAGCCCCAGCGGTTCGATCAGCAGGCGCTTGGGGCCGGCTTCGATGCGTCCGGCTATGCAGGCGCGCACGCCTTGCGCTTCGGCCACGGCGACCGTGCGCTCGGCCTGGTCGGCCGGCACGAACAGCGCAAAGCCTGCCCCCATGTTCAGCGTGCTGTAAGCCTCGAGGTCGTCCTGCTGGGCATGTCGCTGGATGAACTGGAGTACTGCCGGCACCTCGGGCACGGTGTGGATGCGGTAGGTGTGCGCCGCAGGGTGACGCAGCAGCTTGCGCCAGCCATGGCCGGTGATGTTGGCGCAGTAGTGGGGCGTGATGCCAGCCTGGTAAAGAGCCTCCGTGACGGGCGAATAAAGCACCGTCGGTGCCAGCAGCGCGTCGCCGTAGGTCAGGCTGGACACGCCGGGCTCGACCAGGGTCAGGTAGCCCTCGGGGAGGCGCTCGACCAGCTTGCGCGCGAGGCTCAGGCCGTTGGCGTGGATGCCGCTTGAAGCCAGCAAGACGATGGTGTCGCCGGGGGCCAAGTGATCGCCGACGGACAGCCTCTCTTTCGGGTTGATCAGCCCGGTGCAAGAGGCCGCCAGGTCGATGCGGCCGGCTTCGACGATGCCCGCCAACGCAGGTGTCTCGCCGCCGCCCCAGGCCACGTTGCATCGATCGCAGGCGGCCTTCCAGCCAGTGACCAGTGCCTGCGCGCGTTGGGCATCGCCGAACCATTCGGAGCCGCCGGCCGCCCAGTAGGCTTGCACCACCAGCGGTGTGGCGCCGACGGTGATGAGGTCGTTGATGGCCATCGCGATGGTGTCCTGCGCAATTGCGTCGTAGTAACTGCGGCCCGTGAGGCGCTGCATTTCGTCGGCCACCAGCGATTTCGAACCCAGGCACTCGACGATGCTCGCCAGGTAGAACGGGCCGACGTCGACCACATAGGCCGATTCGCCACGCGACGCGGTGACCTCGCTGAAGCCATGCGCCCCGAGGTGCGTGCCGGTGGCAGCGGCTGCGCGTTGGGCTGCGACCTTCAGCGGATCGATCAGGTCGTAGTTGACGCCCGATTGTTCGTAGCTGAGCGTGCCGTGGTCTGGCGCAGAGGGTGATGTGATGGTCATGGGGCAGGGCGGGTGAGCCGCGGGGGGCGCGGGACCGCGGCCTGAGGCCGCAGCAGAAGTTGCCGCCGGATTATCCGGCAGCCCCTGAGTCGGGCAGAGGAACCGGCTCTCGGGCTTCTAGAATCGATCGATGAGTTACTTGGTGCTGGCCCGCAAATACCGACCGCGCAATTTCGACACGCTGGTCGGGCAGGAGCATGTGGTGCAGGCGCTGTCGAATGCGCTGACACAGGGGCGACTGCACCATGCCTACCTGTTCACCGGCACACGCGGCGTTGGCAAGACGACGGTGTCGCGCATCCTGGCCAAGGCGCTGAACTGCACAGGTGCTGACGGTCAGGGTGGCGTCACCGCTCACCCCTGTGGCGTGTGCAATGCCTGCCGTGACATCGACGCTGACCGCTTCATCGACTACATGGAGCTCGATGCCGCGAGCAACCGGGGCATCGACGAGATCCGCGACCTGATCGAGCGCGCGGCCTACAAGCCGACCGTGGGCCGATTCAAGGTCTTCATGATCGACGAGGCGCATCAGCTCACGCGAGACTCGTTCAATGCGCTGCTGAAGACGCTGGAAGAGCCGCCCGACTATCTGAAGTTCGTGCTGGCCACCACGGAGCCCGACAAGATGCTGCCGACGGTGCTGTCGCGCTGCCTGCAATTCAATCTGCGTCCCATGGGACTGCACACCTTGCAGGAACACCTCGCAAAGGTGCTGGCCGATGAGGGCATCGCCGCCGAACCCGGTGCGCTGCGTCTGCTGGCACGGGCGGCACGGGGGTCGATGCGTGATGCGCTGTCGATCACTGATCAGGCGGTGGCATTCGGCGGCGGCGCCTTGCTTGAAGCCGGTGTGCGCGAGATGCTCGGAGCGGTCGATCGCCGCCATGCCATCCGGTTGATTGAAGCCTTGGCCGCTGGCGACGGGGCCGCGCTGCTGGCCGAGGCCGATGCGCTGCGGGCGCTGGGCCTGTCGGCGCGCGGTACCCTGGAGGAGATGGCCGAATTGCTGCAGCAGATGGCCGTGGCGCAGGCCGTGCCAGATGCGCTTGATGCCGGTGACGCCGATGCGGCAGCGGCCGCGCGCCTGGCGTCCCTGTTGGCGGCCGACCAGACGCAGTTGTTCTACAGCATGGCGCTGCATGGCCGTGCCGAACTGGCGCTGGCGCCCGACGAGCACAGCGGCTTGGTGATGGTGCTGCTGCGCATGCTGGCGTTCGGCCCGCCGGCCGGCTCGCGAACCATCGAACCGGTGACGGTCAAGGTGGCCTCACCATCGAAATCGATGACCTCGGCAGCGCTGGCCCGGACGCCGGCGCCCGCTCGCGCGGCGATGCCTCCCGTGATCCCATCGACACCCCCCCAGGTGTCCGAACCGACGCCACCACCTTGGGTCAACGCGCCATGGGACGACGAGGTGACCCCGGCTGCAGTAGCCGCTGCCCCGTCTGTCTCTGCGCCGATCCCTGCGCGCGAGGCCGGCGAGTCATTGGCGCCGTCGGCTCTCGACGTGGCATCGGCACCCTCCGAAACCTCTGATCTGATGGCCACCCCGCTCGGTGACCGCTGGAACAACGTCGTGCAGGCCATGTCGCAAGCCGGCAGCATCGCGGCCATGGTGCGCGAACTGGCGATCCAGTCGCAGTGCGTGCGCATCGACGATGGTGCTTCACCGTCGCTGTGGGTGTTGCAGGTCGAGCGCGACACGCTGCGTTCCCCCGCGCTGCGCGACAAGCTTGAAGCAGCGCTGGTCCTGCACCTGGGCGCGCCGCTGAAGCTCGATGTGCAGGCAGGCCCGGCGCACGACACCCCGGCGATTCGCGCCAGTGCCGAGCGCCTGCGCCGCCAGTGCGAGGCAGAGCAGATCATCGCCGACGACCCGGTCGTTCGCACGCTGATGGCGCAGTACAGCGGCGCGCGCATCGTGCCGGGCTCGGTCAAGTACCAATAGAAGAGCAGCACACGAAACAAGCACCACCCTTGATGTCCATGAAGGAGACGACACCATGATGAAGAACCAGTTGGCCGGCTTGATGAAGCAGGCCCAGGCGATGCAGGACAACCTGAAGAAGGCTCAGGACGAACTGGGCGCGATCGAGGTCGAAGGCCAGTCCGGTGCCGGCCTCGTCAAGGTAACGATGACCTGCAAGCACGATGTGAAGCGAGTTGCGATCGACCCCAGCCTGCTTGCGGAAGACAAGGACATGCTCGAAGACCTGGTCGCTGCAGCCTTCAACGACGGCCTGCGCCGTGCCGAAGAGGTGTCCCAGGAGAAGATGGGCCGGCTGACTGCCGGCATGCCGTTGCCGCCCGGCATGAAGTTCCCTTTTTGAACCACCTGTTTCTGGCGCCTTTTCTGCGTGGCTGAACCTGCACTCGACGCCCTCGTCGATGCGCTGCGCCGGCTGCCCGGTGTCGGCGAGAAGTCGGCCCGGCGCATGGCCTTGCACCTGCTGCAGCACGACCGAAGTGGAGCGCAGCGGCTGGCGCTGTCACTGCAAGCGGCGGTGGCCAACGTGAGGCATTGCGCGCGATGCCACACCTTCACCGAAAGCGAAGTCTGCGGCATCTGTGCGGATGGGCAGCGCGATGCGCGGCTGCTGTGCGTGGTCGAAACGCCGGCCGACCAGTCGGCGATGGAGCGCACCGGCAGCTACGCGGGCTACTACTTCGTGCTGATGGGTCGGCTGAGCCCGCTTGACGGCATCGGCGTGCATGACATCGGCCTGCAAGCGCTGCTGAACCGTGCCGTCGAAGGCAGTGTCGAGGAGGTCATCGTTGCCACCAACTTCACAGCCGAGGGCGAAGCCACCGCGCATGCGGTCAGCGAGGCCTTGAAGGCGCGTGGACTTCGGGTGACGCGGCTCTCGCGCGGGGTGCCGGTCGGCAGCGAACTCGAATATGTCGACCTGGGCACGATCGCGCATGCTCTCGTCGATCGCCGCTGAATCCCGTTGAACCGAGGGCATCCATGACGAACATCAGCACCTGGTGCATCCTGATCGCGGCGCTGATGCCGATCGTCTGTGCCGGCATCGCCAAATGGGGTGCGTTTTCGAAGCCAACATCCGAAGGGGGTTTTGACAACAACCAGCCGCGCGAGTGGCTGGCGCGTCAGCAGGGCTGGCGTCTGCGTGCCAATGCGGCGCAGGCCAATTGCTTCGAGGCCCTGCCGTTCTTCGTCGGTGCGCTGCTGTGGGCGCTGCACACCGGCGCGTCTCAGCCCCGTGTCGACCTGCTCGCGGTGAGTTTCATCCTGCTGCGTGGCGCCTACGTGGCCCTGTACGTGCTGGACTTGGCTGGCATTCGCAGCCTGGTCTGGGTGGCCGCGCTGGCTGTCAACATCGCATTGCTGTTTTCCGGCGCCTGACCGCTAAGCGGCACGCCGGAGCGGCCTGGCTGCGGATCACTTGGCGGCGACTTGTACAGTCTTGCGGGTGCTGGCAACGATCGTCTTCGACACACGCTTCGGTGCGGCGTCCTTGACCGAGTTGCCGCTGCCCGTTGCTACCACGCTCCCCGATGAACTCGAGCGCGCTTTCGCCGTGCTGGTGCTCTTCACTTGACGAGCGGGCGGGTAGACCACGATGGTGGCGCCTGGCTTGAAGCGCGCAGTGGTCGCCACAGCATTCCACTCTGCCACCTGTGAGCTGCCAACGCGATACCGACGCGCAATGCTCGCCACCGTGTCCGCCTTGCCGGCCTTGAGCACCACGCGACGCCTCGGTGGCAGGTCAGGCGCCAATTGCATCGTGGCGTTCTCGGCCAAGTGCTCCGCCACATCGGTCGTGCGCTGTTCACTGCGAGATACCAACAGTGTCGAGCCCGCCTTGACCAGCATGCGCGGCGGGATGCGATTGACGCTGCGCAACTCGGCCTCGCTCATGCCAACCTGGTATGCCGCGTCGCCCGGTCGCATCGTCTTGGGCGCTACCCAGGCGGTCCAGCTGGCCAACGGCGCGCGGTGCCCAGCGAGATTGCGAATGAAAGCGCTGGCGTTGTCGTAGGGCAGCAGCACCTGGGGCGTGCCGGCGGCCAGGATCACTGGCTTGTTCATCTGTGGGTTCAAGGTCTTGAACTCATCGAGCGACACGCCAGCGAGCCGCGCTGCCAGATCGACATCGATGTCGCGCTGGATCGGCACACCCAGGAAGTAGGGGTGGTTGGCCAACACGGGCAGGCTGAGCGCGAAGGACTCTGGTGAGGTGACGATGTTCTTCACCGCTTGCAACTTGGGCACGTAATGGCGGGTTTCATCCGGCATCCTGAGGCTCAGATAGTCCGTCGGCAGCCCGGCTTTCAGGTTGCGCGCGATGGCACGCTGCACGCTGCCCTCGCCCCAGTTGTAAGCCGCGAGTGCGAGGTGCCAATCGCCGAACTGGGCATACAGGCGCTGAAGGTAATCGAGCGCGGCACGGGTCGATGCCAGCACGTCGCGTCGGTCGTCGCGGAAGATGTTTTGCGTCAAGGCAAAGTCGCGGCCAGTGGCCGGCATGAACTGCCACATGCCCGAGGCCTTGGCCGAAGAGATCGCCTGCGGGTTGAAGGCGCTTTCAATGAATGGCAGCAGGGCCAGCTCGGTGGGCATGCCGCGGGCCTCCAGTTCCTCGACGATGTGGAACAGGTAGCGGCTGCCCCTCGCCGTCATGCGCTCAACGTAGTCGGGGCGGCTGGCGTACCAGCGCTCGCGCTCGCGGACCAGGTCGGTGTCGAGGTCAGGCATCTTGAAGCCCCGGCGCACGCGAGCCCATAGGTCGGCTTGTGCCGCAGCGTCGTTGAGGTTGACGCTCACGCCGGGGCGTACCGGGTCGACCGGCGCTGCAGCGGCGGCCTGTGCACCGAGGGTGTTCGCGTCACGTCCGCCCGATCCGAAGACTCCGGCTGAATCAGTCGATGTGCTCGGCGGCGTAGCGCCTCCTCCAATTGAACCCGGTGCGTCTGCGCGGGTTGCGCATCCGCTGCCGACCCAGCCCGTGGCCAAAACCAGCAGGACGATCAGCGCCGTCCTGCGCAACGGGTGTGTCGCTTGATCGGTCATCGGAAATCGTTCTTCCATTGTCGAAGTGCGGTGAACACGTCAACCGGCTGATCGCTCCGGGCGCCGTGATCGCGGGCTCTGTTGATCACTTCGGGGACGCCGCAGCGCAGAAAGGGGTTGATCGCCAGTTCGCTTGAGATGAGGCCGGGCACCGTGGCCATGCCGGCCGCCCGCTGTTGCTCGCACTGAACGGTGTAGCGGGCCAACTCTGCATTGTTCGGTTCGACAGCACGGGCGAATCTCAGGTTGGACAGCGTGTACTCATGAGCGCAGCAAACGCGAGTGTCGCCCGGAAGTGCGGCCAGTTCCTGTAACGAGTGGTGCATCTGCGTTGGCGTGCCTTCGAACAGCCTGCCGCAGCCGCCAATGAACAGCGTGTCTCCGCAGAACAGCACCGGCGCGTCGGTATCGGCACCGGCCGTGGCGCTGGCCTTCGGTCGATGGAAGTACGCGATGTGACCCGAGGTGTGGCCGGGCACGTCGATGACCTCGAAATCCATGCCCAGCACCCGGACCAAGTCGCCTCCTCGAACCCGGATGCAGGGATCGGGGATGACCTCCAGGGCGGGAGCGTAGACGGGGCCGTTCAGACGCGGCAGCAGGGCCGGCACACCGCCGATGTGATCGTTGTGGTGGTGCGTCAATAGAATCGCCGCAAGCTTGAGTTGCAGGCGATCGAGTGCGGCCAGCACTGGCTCGCCATCTCCCGGGTCAATCACGATGGCTTCAACGCCGTTGTGAAACACCCAGATGTAGTTGTCGGTAAACGCGGGCAGTGCGATCAAATTCATGACGGAATCCGCGACAGGGGAATCGGTGCCGAGTATAGGTTTGGGTGCGTGGCTGGCGACCCCGCCTGGCGCCTATTTGCTGGACTGGGAACAGCGGCACCTCGATGCGGCTGTCGCCGATGTGTTCGGCTTTCACGCCCTGCAACTCGGTCTGCCGTCATTGGATGCTCTGCGCAACAACCGAATGCCGCACCGCTGGCTGGCCGTTGACGTTGCGCACCGGCTGGGCGACGTTGTCTCCGATGTGTCGCCATCGACGTCTGCGGTCGCATTGAACTGCGATTTCGATGCGCTGCCTTTCGACAGCCAGAGCCTCGATCTCGTGGTCTTGCCGCATGCACTCGAACTCGCACGCGATCCGCACCAGACCTTGCGCGAGGTTGAGCGGGTGTTGATGCCCGAAGGCCGGGTGGTCATCATCGGATTCAATCCGACCAGCCTCTGGGCCATGCGCCGGCAGACCGGCCGAGCCCGCCGCCGCCTCGGCCTCGGTGCGGGCACCTCGCTTTACCTGCCGCGCGAAGGCGACTTCATCGCTTACCGCCGGCTGCGTGACTGGCTGCGATTGCTCAGTTTCGAAGTGGAGACCGGGCGGTTTGGCTGCTACCGGCCTCCGGTGCACTCCGAACAATGGCTGTCCCGATTCGGCTGGATGGAGTCTGCTGGAGAGCGGTGGTGGCCCGTGCTGGGTGCGGTCTATGCGCTGACCGCCGTGAAGCGAGTGCGCGGCATGCGTCTGGTCGGGCTGGTCCGTGATCAGCGCGCCAAAGTCGGCGCCTCGCCGGCAGTGGTGCGGCAGCAGGTGCGTCAATGCGAAGCAGCCCATCTGGCGCGCGAGAAGGCTGAGCTTGATTGATCTGAACACCACCGGGAACCCATGAGCGACACCTTGCCGATACAACGCCCGCGCGTGACGGTCTACACCGATGGTGCCTGCAAGGGCAACCCAGGACGCGGTGGCTGGGGGGCGTGGCTCACAACCGACGGCCACGAGAAAGAACTGTTCGGTGGTGAACTGCTCACCACCAACAACAGGATGGAGTTGACCGCGGTGATCGAGTCGCTGGCCTCGCTCAAGCGTACCTGCACGGTAGTGATCTACACCGACAGCGAGTACGTGCGCAAGGGCATCACCGAGTGGATCCACGGCTGGAAGCAGCGTGGCTGGAAAACCGCTGACCGCAAGCCGGTCAAGAACGCCGAGTTGTGGCAGCGCCTCGATGCGTTGAGAGCACTGCACGAGGTGGACTGGCGCTGGGTCAAGGGCCATTCAGGTGACCCTGGCAACGAGCGCGCTGACGCGCTGGCCAACCGGGGCGCCGCCGAAGCGGGCTGAGAGCAGCGTGGATCAGCCATCGAGCAACGCGACTTTCAGGCGACGACTCGATCGCATTTACCTGGTCTATACCGCCGGCTTCATCCTCTTCGTGCTCGGATTGGCGGCACTCGAGCAGATGGGCCTGCCCAAGCGCTCGATCGGCGTCATCTTTCTTCTGTCGACAGTGCTGCTTTACGCCGGCATCGGCATCCTCAGCCGCACCACTGAACCCGTCGAGTACTTCGTGGCCGGCCGACGTGTGCCAGCGTTCTACAACGGCATGGCCACCGCGGCAGACTGGATGTCGGCAGCGTCATTCATCGGCTTGGCCGGCACGCTCTATTTGCAGGGCTATGGGGGGCTGGCGTTTGTGCTGGGCTGGACCGGGGGCTATTGCCTGGTGGCCTTGCTGCTGGCGCCCTACCTGCGCAAGTTCGGCCAGTTCACGATCCCCGATTTTCTCGGTGCGCGTTACGGCGGTCACTTGCCCCGGATGGTGGGCGTATTCGCCGCAGTGCTCTGTTCCTTTGTTTATCTGGTTGCGCAGATTTACGGCGTTGGCCTGATCACGGCCAGGCTGACCGGCGTCGATTTCGTCATCGGCATCTTTCTCGGTCTGGGCGGAGTGCTGGTGTGTTCTTTCCTCGGCGGCATGCGTGCGGTGACCTGGACCCAGGTGGCGCAGTACATCATCCTGATCGCTGCATTCCTGGTGCCTGTGATGTGGCTGTCCATCAAGCAAACCGGCGTGCCGATCCCGCAGTTGGCCTATGGCATCCAACTCGCCAAGGTCACCGAACGCGAGCAGCAGTTGCTTCGCGACCCGAAGGAGCAGGAGGTCATTGCAGCATTCAAGGCGCGAGCACAGGAGTACGCGGCACGATTGGTCGATGTAAAAGCTTCACTGGCCGCCGAACGCCAAGCCGGCCGACGCATGGTGGACGCGCTGAAGGCGGACAACGCGCCGCTGGCCGACATCCAGGCGGCAGAGAAGGCACTGTTGCGCATTCCCAATACCGAGGCGGCAGCTCGTGAGGAATGGACGCGCGAGCTGGCCCGTAATGAAGCACGGGCGCGTCCTCTCGCCGGCATGCCGCCGCACGCTCAGCAGTTCGCGGGCAACCCGCAGGGCACTGCGCAGGAACGCGACGTGTTCAATCTGTCGCGGCTGAATTTTCTGGCCCTGGTGTTGTGCCTGATGGTCGGTACCGCCGGGCTGCCCCACATCCTTGTGCGTTGCTACACCACCCCATCGGTCAGGGAAGCGCGCCGCTCCGTGACCTGGGCGTTGTTCTTTATCTTCCTGCTGTACATGACCGCGCCAGCGCTGGCCGTGATGGTCAAGTACGAGGTGTTCAACGTGCTGGTCGGCACCCGGTTTGATCAGTTGCCGGCGTGGATATCGACGTGGTCGAAGGTCGATTCCTCGCTGCTGTCGGTCGTCGACATCAACAAGGACGGCATCCTGCAGCTTGGCGAGATGCGCATTGGTGGCGATATCGTGGTGCTGGCGACACCGGAGATTGCCGGCCTGCCATATGTGGTGTCCGGGATGGTGGCCGCTGGCGGGCTGGCCGCGGCGCTGTCTACTGCTGATGGCCTGTTGTTGACCATCGCCAATGCGCTGTCGCACGACAGCTATTTCAAGATGATCAATCCGAAGGCCTCGGCGGCACGGCGCGTCGCATTGTCAAAGGTGACTTTGCTGGCCGTGGCGCTGGGCGCTGCGGCGGTGGCGGCGCAACGTCCGACCGACATTGTGTTTCTGGTTTCGGCCGCGTTTTCGCTGGCCGCTGCTGCATTCTTCCCTGCGCTGGTGGCGGGCGTGTTCTGGACGCGGGCGAACCGGCCTGGTGTCGTTGCGGGCATGACTGCGGGGCTCGCCATCACCCTTTACTACATGGTGCAAAACGAGCCCTGGTTGCGCAGCCTGTTCGGCGTCACCCAGGCGCCGGCATTGTGGTTTGGCATTTCGCCGATTGCTGCGGGCGTCTTCGGCATGACGATTGGCGCGGTCGTGATCGTCATCGTCAGCCTGTTGACCCCGGCACCGAGCAGGGAGTCGGACCGCTTCACGCTGCAACTTCGAATCCCGCGAGCCGACTGACTCGGCAGTGCGCGCCTGGGTAGGCAACTGCGCTGCGGCGCGATATACTCGCCGGCTTGCCTTGCCACACCCAGGTCGACGCTCGGGGTGGCTTCCATGTCGGAATTCACAAGGAGATTCAATGCGTCACTACGAAATCGTGCTGCTGATCCATCCGGATCAGAGCGAACAGGTTCCAGCGATGCTGGAACGCTACAAGGGTGTGATCACCGCCGGTGGCGGCAAGGTTCACCGGCTTGAGGACTGGGGTCGTCGTCAGATGGCCTACCTGATCCAGAAGCTGGCCAAGGCCCACTACCTTTGCATCAACATCGAGTGCAGCAAGGAAGTGCTGGCCGAGTTGGAAACCGGCTTCCGGTTCAACGACGCTGTGCTACGCCACCTGACGGTGCTCAAGAGCAAGGCCGAGACGACCCCGTCTGTGATGATGAAGTCATCTGACCGTGAAGACCGTCGTGCTGCGCAGGAGTCAGCTGCCTGATCCGGCCGTTTGATGTTGCCCAAGCCATGCGCTCCCGATGAACAGACTGGTTCTGACGGCGCAACTGGTTGAGAAAAACGCGTTGCGCTACACCCCTGCTGGCTTGCCAGCACTCGATTTCGGCCTCAGGCATGAATCGCAGGTAACGCAAAACGGCGCGCCGCGCCAGGTGTCGATGGACATCAAGGCGCGCGCAGTGGGCGACATCACGGATGCGCTGAATGGTCTGGAACTCGGAAGCACGCACGGCTTTGCCGGCTTCCTGGGATCTCAGCGCAACGGCAAGGGCGTCGTTTTCCATGTGACCGAACTGGACTGAAGTCCGAACGGTTTCGATTCTCGAATTGAATTTGACAGAGGTTTGATATGCCACCACCCCGCGGTAAAGGTAAGTTTTCCAAGGATCGCAAGCCCAAGCGCAACCAGCAATCGCTGCTGTTCCGCCGCAAGCGTTTCTGCCGGTTCACCGTCACTGGTGTGACCGAGATCGACTACAAGGACGTCGAAACACTTCGTGATTTCATCGGCGAGAACGGCAAGATCACGCCGGCTCGACTGACTGGAACCCGCGCTTTCTTCCAGCGCCAACTGACCACCTGCATCAAGCGGGCGCGTTTCCTGGCGATGCTGCCGTACAGCGACCAGCACCGCGTCTGAGGACACCCACATCATGCAAATCATCCTGCTGGAAAAAGTGGCGAATCTGGGTGACCTGGGCGACGTCGTCAAGGTCAAGGACGGCTATGCCCGCAACTTCCTGATCCCGAGCCGTGCCGCACGTCGTGCGACCGCCGCTGCGATCAAGGAGTTCGAGGTCAAGCGTGCTGAACTCGAAAAGGCTGCTGCCGACAAGCTGGCCGCGGCGCAAGCCCTGGGCGAGAAGATGAGCGGTCGCACCGTTCACATCACCCAGAAGTCTGGCGTTGACGGACGTCTGTTCGGCTCGGTCACCAACAACGACATCGCCGAAGCGCTGACGCGCATCGATTTCAAGGTGGTCAAGTCGCAGGTTCGCCTGCCGAATGGCCCCTTGAAGACCGTTGGCGAGCATCTGGTGTCGGTCTCCCCGCACACCGATGTCGTCGTCGAAGTCAAGGTCGTGGTGGTGGGCGAAGCCGCTTGATCACCATGCTCTGATTCGCGGACGCGGCAACCCTCGCCGCGCTCACGAAACCGCTGTCCGCCGAGCCCTCACAAGGCTCGGCTGGCAGCGGTTTTTTGCTTTCTGGCCGGGAGAAGTCCGGGTCATGTTCACTTCGACAGCAGGTCACGAAGCGGCAGCGACCGCATCAGTTTCCTCGATCGCAGCCGAGTGATTTCCCGGATGCAAATTTTTTGCATATCTATACATTGGAGTCCTCGTGACGAAAGCCAAGGGACCTCCTCTGGCAGCCGATCCGCTGTGAGTTTCAGCTGTTCGTGACTTCAGCCCGCCAGTTCGACTCCATCGCTTCCTATTTCAATTTTATTGATTTCGAATTTGAGCCAGTTGTTGAGTTGAAAGAGATCTCGGAGAGCGGTATGAGCAGTAGCAGGGCGGACCAGGTCTTTTCTGATTCCAAGGGCGTCATCCACCCACTGTCGACATGGGAATGTTCGTCCAGTGGCACGTCTTGCCACAGGATCGCCACGGCGCATGACATCCGCATCGCCCGGAGAAAGTGCCGTCCGAAGCGCTATGGGATCGGCGTATCGCGCGTAAACCCTCTCATCGCAGTGGCGCACGGTGTGTGCCGTTTGGTCGCCTTGACTCTGCCGCCGCCGTGCCAATCGAGCATTCGGCATCACGCAGGCGATCCTTGATTTGGATCAAGTGGACTCGCACTCGCGCTGAGTAAAACCTGCTCAAGCCAACGACTCTCGAGGTCTGCACCCATCAAGGTTGCACAGGCATTCGATGGGCTCTCAATCACAAACCTAGGACGACAGCATGGGCCTACAGATCAACATCGACAACGGCGGAACGCTGACCGACATCTGCATCATCGATGGTCAGCGGGTCGACAAGACCAAGGTGCTGACGACACCATACGACCTCAGCAAATGCTTTTTCGAGGGACTGGAAAAAGCCTCTGGCGTCGTCTACGGCAAGCCTGACGTGCGGCGACTGCTCGAAGAGGTCGACCTGATCCGCTACTCAACCACCCAGGGCACCAACGCCATCTGCGAGCGCAAGGGCCCTCGGCTGGGTCTGGTCGTCGATGCGAAGGGAGCGCGCCTGATCGAGGAACTGGCCGCGCACGATCCTGATGTTTACGCCGCGCTGGTCGGTGATCGGGTGGTCTTGCTCGACTCGGCGCTGGTGCTCGGCGACGACTCGCAAACGCATGTCGTCGGCGCGATCAACAGGCTGACTGCTGCGGGCGCGAGCCGCATCGTCGTGAGCTTCGGTGGCGCCGATTTCATCGCCGTCGAAAGTGCGTTCCGGAAGGTGGCGCTGCGCAAGTACCCCCGGCATCTGCTGGGTGCCGTGCCCATGCTCTACGGCAGCGACCTCAGCGTCGACAAGGACCCGGTGCGCCGGACCTGGACCGCGTTGATCAACTCGTTCCTCCACCCCGGAATGGAGGCGTTTCTGTACAACGCCGAGAACCGGCTGCGTCAGTACCGCACGAAAAACCCGCTGTTGATCTTCCGCAACGACGGCGATGCTTCCCGCGTGGCCAAGACCATCGCCATCAAGACTTACAGCTCCGGACCGCGGGGTGGTGTCGAAGGCGTCAAGGCATTCTCGAAGATCTACGGCTTCACTGACGTGGTGGCGATCGACGTCGGCGGGACCACCACCGACATCTGCCAATACATCGCTGGCGGTGTGGCCGAGGATCGCCGGGGACACGTCGAAGGCATCAGCGTCTCGCTCCCGCTGTGCGAGATCGTCAGCGCCGGGGCCGGCGGCAGTTCGATCATCAAGGTCGTCGCCGGAAAGATTGTCATTGGCCCGGAAAGCGTCGGAGCCGTCCCTGGGCCAGCCTGCTTTGGGCGAGGCGGCCAGTTCGCCACCATCACCGACGCGAGCTTGCTCATGGGCTTGTTCGATCCGAAGTCGTTTTTCGGCGGTGGCATGGGCCTCGACCTGGATCGCGCCGCAACCGCGATTGCGGTCAACGTGGCCGAGCCACTGGGCCTGAAGCTGGAAGAGGCGCTGCAACAGATGGAGCGGGCCTTCGAAGCGAAGGTGGCCGCCGAGTTGCATCGTGCGACCAAGATTTCCAAGGACAGCGTGCTTCTGGCGTTCGGTGGTGCCGGGCCGCTCAATGCCTGCGGCGTGGCCGAGGTGGCGGGCATCAACCAGGTGGCCGTTCCGCAGATGGCGGCGGTGTTCAGCGCCTACGGCATCGGCACCTGCGACATCTCGCAGCGCTACACCGAATTGCTGACCCGACACGACCAGAGCGGGCTGGAAGACGCACTCGCCGTGCTCAATGCCAAGGCTGCTCGCGACATGTATGCGGAGGGATTCGACAAGGGGAGTTACGAGGTCGAAGCACGACTGGTTGCAGTCGATGCCAAGGGTGTGGAGACCAGCCATTCGCTGACCGCCACGCCGGTTTTCCCGGCCGGCATGGCTGGTGCGGCCACCATAGAACTGGAACTTGCTGCCATCAAGCGCTTGCGGGCCGGTACCGGTGCTACCGCACGGGTCAACGTGGGCTCGGCTGCAACTGCGGTCGGCGTTCGCAACATCCTGGCCCGCGGTCGCGGCCGCATCGACGTGCCGGTATACCAGCTCGCCGGCTTGAAACCCGGCGATCACGCGGCGGGCCCGGCGATCGTCGAAGAAGACTATTTCACCTGTCGCGTGCTTGAAGGCTGGACCTTCGTCATCAGCGACGCCGGCGACATCCTGTTGAACAGAAAGGCTTGAACACCATGAAGGTTCTGATGACGGAATACCTTCGCCTCGATCTCGATGCGGAGCAATGGGAATGCCGAGTTTGCAACCACGTGATCGGCACGGCCAGCAAGAGCTACAAGGAGGGCATGCTGGTCTATGACCGTGACCCTCGCGAGATTCATCCCCCGATCATTGATCCCGAGCGCTACAAGTTCACCTTCAGCCCCGATCCGGAATGGGTGCGCATCCTGGAGTACTACTGCCCGGGCTGCGGCACGCAGGTCGAGACCGAGTACGCGATACCGGGGCACCCGCCTCTGTACGACATGCAGCCCGACCTCCCCGCGCTGCGTGCGCAGTGGGCCGGGCGTGAAGAAGTGAAAGAAGGCGTGGTCGGACCGGCGGTGACCTCCGGCTCAGGCGGCCATTCCCACTGATCGATCCATCGCGAGCGGGCGCTGCCGGCGCCTGTTCTCGCGGTCCGATCGAGCGCCAGCCGCCATACAAGCAAGGAGAAATAATGCGACGCATATCCGTAGACATCGGCGGCACGTTCACAGACTGTTTTGTTGTCTGGGACGGCCAATACATCGAAGCCAAGGCGCTGACCACCCACCACAACCTGGCGCTTGGTTTCAACGAGGCGCTGGAGAAAGCCAACAAGGTGCTCGGCCTCGAACTTGAGACGATCCTGTCGCAAGTCGACTCGGTGCGCTATGCCACCACGCTCGGCACCAACGCGCTGATCGAACACAAGGGACCGAAGATCGGGATGCTGGTCACCGCAGGCTTTGAAGCCACGGTGCCGCTCAGCCGCGCACGCGGTTACGGCGAGGGCCTGGACAACCTCGGCAAGCAGGACATGCCCAACGCGCAGCGCCCGGCACCATTGGTCGAAGCGCACATGATTCGCGGCGTGCGTGAGCGACTGGACTTCCAGGGCGAACTGGTGATGCCTCTGGATGAGGAGGACGTGCGCACGCAGATCCGTTCGCTGGTCAACCTGGGTGCGCAGATCATCGTCGTCGCGCTGGTCAACAGCGTCGTCAATCCCATCCATGAGCAGCGCATCGAGGAGATCCTGCTCGAGGAGTATCCGTCGCACCTGCTGGGCGCGATCCCCATCATCCTGTCGCACCAGGTGGCGGGCCGCAAGGGTGAGTACGTTCGAGCCACCTCGGCCGTGATCGATGGCTACCTGCACTCGACGATGTACCACGCGTTGTCGGCGCTGGAGCAGAACCTGCGCGCGCACAAGTACAACAAGCCGATGCTGGTGATCCACAACTCCGGCGGCATGGCGCAGTTGAATTCGACCGACGCGTTGCAGACGATTCACTCTGGCCCGGTGTCCGGCATTGCAGCATCCGAGCACCTCGCAATGCAAGCCGGCCTGGGCAATGTGGTGGCCACCGACATGGGCGGCACCAGCTACGACATCGGCATCGTGGTCGAAGGCGGCATCAAGCACTATGACTTCAACCCGGTCATCGACCGCTGGCTGGTGTCGGTGCCGATGGTCCACCTCGTGACCCTCGGCGCGGGTGGTGGCTCGATCGCCACCTACGACCGGATGTACAACACCGTGAAGTGCGGCCCGCAAAGCGCAGGCTCCGATCCGGGCCCTGCCTGCTACGACCGCGGCGGCATGAGCGCCACCGTCACCGATGCCGATCTGCTGCTGGGCTACCTCGACGCGAAGAATTACGCCGGTGGCTCGATTCCGCTGAACGTGCGCCGGGCCACTGCCGCCATCGAGGACACGCTGTGCGATGACCTTGACTGCTCGGTGATCGAAGCCGCACTGATGATCCGCGAGAAGGTCGACGACAACATGGCCAACGGCCTGTTCACCGAACTGCGTGCGCGCGGTTACGACCCGAAGGCCTTCACGATGCTGGCCTACGGCGGCAACGGGCCGCTGCACTGCTGCGGCATCGCGCGCAACCTGGGCATCGACAAGATCCTGGCGCCGCCGTTGAGCTCCGTGTTCTCGGCCGTCGGCGCGGGCAACATGCACCAGTTGCACATCCACGAGCAGTCGCTGTACATGGTGCTCTACGACTCGAACACGCGTCACATCTTCGACGACTACAAGCGCTTCAACAGCATCGTGGCCGAGCTCAAGGAAATGGGCACGCAGGACCTGATTCGACAGGGCATGCAGCGCGAGCAGATTCAGCACAGTCTGGAGCTCGACATGCGCTACGGCAACCAGCTGGTCCAGACCACCGCGGTCATTCCGCAGCACGAAGTGCATGGCCCGGCCGACGTGCTGTCGATCATTTCGCAGTTCTCGAACGACTACGGCAAGCGTTTCGGAGAAGGCAGTCAGGCGCCCGAGGCCGGGATCCGCATCAACACCATCCGGGTTGCCGCCTTTGTGCAGCACGAAACGGTGGAGTTCGAGGACATCAAGCCGGTGGCCAAGGAGCAACGCAAGTCGCCACCGAAGCCGGAGACTGTGCGCAAGTGCTATTTCGTCGGCCACGCAGGCGCGGTGGAAACGCCGGTGTGGAGCCGATCGGCCATCGAGCCAGGGGTGCAGATTTCGGGGCCAGCCATCATCGCCTCCGAAGTGACCACCTTCCTGGTGGACCCGGGTTGGACTTTCGTGGCAGCACGGCAAGGCGCTTCGTGGTTCCTGCGGGGCTGATGCCCCGCAGCACGCACGCCGAACCGATAAACATCGAGGATTGACATGACTGAAACCTTAGCGCCCATTGCTGCCAAGTTGCCCAGTGCGGAAGAGATCGCGCTGATCAAGAAATTCCTGAACGACACGACGCTCTTCCTCGGGCCCGATCCCGAGATCATGAAGAACCACGACCTGATGCCGCGCAGCGCACTTGAAGAAGAGTGCATTGCGAAGGTCAGCGACGCCCAGACGGTGGCCAAGATCCGCGACCGCATCCAGGCGGGCTGCGATGAAGGCTTCGAGATGGTCGAGCAGATGGGTGCTGCGCCTGGCGCCAAGTGGGGCGACATCATCACCGGCGTGTACTCGGCCTCTGGCGACCTGGCGATTGCCAGCGCTGGTGGCGTGCTGATCTTCTCGGCCTTGGTGCACCACCCGATCAAGTTCATCCTCAAGAACTGGGTCAATGACCCGACCGTGGGTGTGCGCGAAGGCGACGGCTTCATTCACAACGACTCGCGCTACGGGAATGTTCACAACACCGATCAGAGCATGATCGTGCCGATCTTCCACAAGGGCCAGCTCATCTGCTGGGTGGCCTCCACGGTGCACGAAGGCGAGAACGGTGCGATCGAGCCAGGCGGAATGCCATCAATGGCAGAAAGCCCGAGCGACGAAGGGCTGAAGATGTGCCCGTTCAAGGTGGTCGAGAACTACCAGATCAAGCGCGACATCCTGACCTTCCTGCAGAACTCGGTGCGCGAACCGAAGCTGCAGTACGAGGACATGAAGGTCAAGTTGTTTGCCTGCCTGCGCATCAAGCAGCGCATCGAGGAAACGCTGAACACCGACGGCCCCGAGCCACTGGTGTCCACGCTCCGGCTGACGATGGAGAACGTGCGTGCAGAGGTCAAGCGCCGCATCAGCGAATGGCCCGATATGACCGTTCGCACCTACATCATCCAGGACTCGACGCTGCGCGAGAACTGCGTGGTGAAGGTGAACTGCCAGCTGACGAAAACCGGCGACCGGCTGATCTTCGACTTCCGCGGCTCGAGCCCCGAGTTCACCAACCGGCCCACGAACACCATCCTCGCCGGGCTCAAGGGCATGTTGTCGCAAGTGGTCATGTGCTACGTCTGGCCTGACCTGCCGCGCGGACAGGCAGCCTTCGCACCGATTGAAGTCATCACCGATCCGTACTCGATCGTCAACAGTTCCTACGACGCGCCGAATTCGCAGAGCCTGATGTCGATCTTCACCGGCTTCACCGCCGGCCAGCATGCCGTAGCGAAGTTCCTGTACTCCTGTCCCGAGAAGTACACGAAGGTCCACGCGCCGACCTTCAACATGATCAACACCTTCATCTGGGGCGGTGTCAGCCAGCATGGCGAAACGCTGGGCAACCTGTGCGCCGATCTGAACGGCATGGGCGGCGGTGCGCGCTCCGACATGGACGGTGAACACGCGCTGGCCCCGATCTTCGCCACGATGGCCGACATCGGTGAGCAGGAACTCAACGAAGAGGACGTGCCCTTCCTGCAACTGGTGTCGAAGAAGATGACGATGGACGCCGTCGCTCCGGGCAAGTACCGCGGCGGGCAGGGCTACACCATGATCGTTGCCACCAAGGACAGCGCCCAGTGGGGCTTCATGACCACCGCCCAGGGCGCGAAGATCCCGCCTATCCAGGGCTTGTTCGGTGGCTATGCCTGCGGCACCTATCCGCTGTCGAAGGTGAAGGGTGTCGACGTCTACGACGTGTTGTTGAATCAGCCTGAACGCTTCAAGCACTCGATCGCCGAGATCATGAACGAGCGTCCTTTCGAGAACGCGACCTACACCACCCATCACATGGGCATGGGCTTCGAGATCTCGAAGCGGGGCGAACTGTTCATGATCTCGCAGGGGGCAGGGGCCGGTTACGGCGATTTGCTGGAGCGCAATCCTGCCGCAGTGATCCGGGATATCGAGGAAGGGCTGATGTCGCAAGGCCTGGCGGCCCGGCTTTACAAGGTCAAGTTCGATCCGATCACGCTGGCCATCGACACGCAAGGCACCGATGCCTTGCGCGCCGCCGAACGCAAGGCGCGCATCGCACGCGGCAAGCCGTACAAGGAGTTCATCAAGACCTGGAGCAAGCCGAAGCCGCCATCACATTTGCAGTACTTCGGGTGCTGGGGTGACGACATCGGTACGCTGTACATGGGCAGCCCTGACATCACCCGCGACGCCAACTCGCCAAAGCCGAACTACATGCGCCACCCGAAGGACGTGCGCATCGAGGAACTGGAATCACGGCTGGCAGCGCTGGGGGCCCTGAAGGAAGAAAAGCAGTGAGTGGACCGTTCGCAGAACGTTTGCCCGATGCCGCAGGCAAGGGGTCGATACGCGTCTGGCTGAAATCATCGGCCTACACCCGGCGCCTGTTGCTGGGCGAGGCTGGTGACCCCTGGGTCTCGGGCGCGCATTACCTGGCGTATTTCTCTCAGGCCCATGGGCTGCTGAAGCCTGACGTCGCGGTGCTGGAAGTCGGTGAGCTGTATGACGCCTGGAACACGGCCAACAGCGGCGCGCTGGTGGCGTCGCTCGGTAACCGGCGCAAGCCGGTGACTGCGTTGCGCAAGCTGCTCGAAGCCGAGTCGCCCCGCAAGCTACTGGCCGAAGTGGTCGAAGCCGTGCTCGCCAACCTGCGTGGGCAGACGCCGCTGGTGTTGTCGGTGCCGTCACCGCGGCGCTGGACGAATCACGCCAATCATTTGACCGGCAGTACCGACATCGAGGTGACGGCCGACGATGCCGAAGACGCGTCGATGTACCTGACCGACCTGATCCGCAGCGTGTCCGCTTTTCCGATCTCGGGGCTCTTGCTGGAAGAAGGGCGTGACGAGGCGAACTTCAATGCCGAGGACCTGACGCGCTACACCTCGATCGTGAATGTCGTGCGCCACTACCGCTGGTCGCTGGCGCTGCGCTTGGCGAATGCGGTGGTACCTCCGCTCGAGGCGTTGAAGGAGTTCGATGCTGTGATCTCGCCTGCGCTTGAGTCGGCCGGCACAGCGGCGCTGGGCCGCGACATCAGCGGGGCATTCGCCAGCGGCGCCGCTGTGGCGCCACTGCAGGGGCGGCAGTTCTACTTCGCCGAGATCGATGCGGGCGTGCGCCCGGAGTCGGTGCTCGAGTCCCTGACCAAGCTGCGCGGTGGGTGAATCTGCGCGTGAGCCGGTGGACCGGATCCCGGTCAACCTGCTCACCGGCTTTCTGGGTTCGGGCAAGACCACGCTGCTGAACCACTGGGTTAACCTGCCGGTGATGGCCGGCGTGGCGGTGCTGGTCAACGAATTCGGCGAGGTTGGCATCGACCATCACCTCGTCGACACCGTTGACAAGCAGATGGTGCTGCTCGATTCCGGCTGCCTGTGCTGCGCGATGCAGGGCGACCTGATCGGTGCCTTGAAGAACCTGGCACTGCGCGCCTCTCGGCGGGAGATCGCACCGGTCACCCGCGTCATCATCGAAACCACCGGCCTCGCTGATCCGGTGCCTGTGCTTTATACGCTGATGGAAGACAACTTCGTCGCGGCGCGTTATGCCTGTGATGGCGTCGCCACGGTGGTGTCCGCCACGCATGGGCTGGAGCAACTCCGCGAATTCTCCGAGGCGACCCGGCAGGTCGTCGCGGCCGATCTGCTGTTCATCACCAAATGTGATCGCGCCACGCCAGCGATGCTGACCGCGTTGCAGGCGGCATTGCGTGAGCTCAATCCTGGCGCACCGCAGCGGCAGGTACGCGATGGGCAGGACGATGCCCTGGCACTGCTCTCGTGTGGGCTCTACACCGCGACAAACAAGCTGCCGAGCCTGGCGCAATGGCTGGGTGAGGAGGCGCTGCAGCAGGCCCGGGCTTCGGCGTCAGGGTGGTTGCCTGGTGCCGAATCGAAAGCCGAATCTGAGAAGGATGAGGACGGGTCTGGCAGCCCCCTGGCACAGCGCTGGCGTGAAGGTCGCGATGCTCGGGCGGCGCAATCCCGGCGAGGGCCCGAGGGACACACCCCGCGCGTGACCAGCTTCGTGGTCATGTTCGAGCGGCCGGTGCCGTGGTTGGGGTTCGCAGTGACGCTGGGTCACATCCTGTCGGAGCACGGTAAGCAGTTGCTGCGTGTCAAGGGCCTGATCAACGTGGCGGGAACACTGCGCCCGCAGATCATCCAGTGCGTGCAGGGCGTGGCCTATCCGTCAGTGACGTTGCCGGCGTGGCCGAAAGAAGGGCCATTCAGTGACGGCTGCAGTCGGCTGGTTTTCATCGCCCGCGACCTCGACCCGGCACAGATCGAGGCCATCCGTGCGGCGCTGGCTCAGTTGCCCACGGATGCCATCGCGCTGCGCATGAGCTCCGGCGATTCGATGCTGCCCACGCGCTGCTGGCTCGCCCAACGCATGCCGGTGAGCGCTCCCAACGCCATCGAGCACGAGGCCTGGTTCATTCAGCCCAAGCGATTGCGCGGGCGCAACTGACTCTCTTGATCGAACGCTGCCGCCTCGCACGATCGGTGCAGGCCGCCAGATCAAAATGCGGGTGGTGGCCGCTTCCGGCCAAGGAAAGCTGACGATGCCTGTTCAATGGTTCCCGGGTCACATGAACTCGACCAAGAAGGCCATCATCGAGCGGGTCAAGGCGATCGACGTCGTCATCGAGATGCTTGATGCTCGGTTGCCGGGTTCGAGCGGGAACCCGCTGCTGGCCGAGCTGACGCGTGGCAAGCCCGCACTGAAAGTACTGAACAAGCAGGACCTAGCCGATCCGCAGCGCACCGCGCTGTGGATCGAGCACTTCAATGCGCAATCAGCCACCCACGCGGTGGCCCTCGATGGCCGAGCGGGTGCGCCGGTGCACCGCGTGGTCGATGCCTGTCGCGAGCTCGCGCCCCTGCGCGGCGGCATGGTCAAACCCCTGCGAGTGCTGATCTGCGGCATTCCCAACGTCGGCAAGTCGACGGTGATCAATTCGCTGGCCGGTCGCGTCGCTGCGAAGACTGGCGATGAGCCGGGCATCACCAAGCTCGAGCAGAAGATCGTCATCGCCAACGATTTCTACCTCTACGACACCCCGGGCATGCTGTGGCCACGCATCGTGGTCGAGCAAAGCGGCTATCACCTGGCCGCCAGCGGCGCGGTGGGGCGCAACGCGTTTGATGACGAGGAGGTGGCGCTGGAACTGCTTTCATCACTGCACCGCGACTACCCCGGCCAAGTCGAGCAGCGCTATCGGCTCGACGCTGCCGTCGCGCGCACTGATGATGAGCGACTCGCTGCGATTGGCCACCAGCGCGGTGCGGTGCTACCCGGTGGGCGCATCAGCCTGCAGAAGGCCGCCGAGATCGTGCTGCACGATTTTCGATCAGGCAGCCTGGGGCGCATCACGCTGGAGACGCCGCAGGATTGGCAGCGCTGGCAAGCCGAGGCGGCGGTGAAGGAGGCCGAGCGAGCGGCCAAGCGCGAGACGAAGACGAAAGGCAGTTCCAGGTCCAGGAGCCCGGCCCCGACATCCGCCGAAGGTCAGTGAGGAGCGCCGGTCGCCGAGATCCAGCGAGAACCCGGCTTCAGTGAGCTCGCCACGGCGTCTTGCCGTTCCGCGCGCAGGGTGTCCAGCACCCGGGGCAGGTCGCCTTGAAGGCGATCGGGCGAGAGCGGTTTCAACCAGTACTCTCGCGCACCCAGGCTCATCGCCTTGACGATGTCGATCGTCAGCTTGTCGCCAGTGAGGAGAATCACGCCACATTCGCCCTCTGCGATGTGTCGGCTGAGGGCGCGAACCACCTCCAAGCCGCCCATATCGGGCAGTTGCATGTCCACCAGGATCACATCGGGCATGTCATCGAGCGCCGCGCGGATGCCGGAGCGGCCATCGGCGGCGAGGCGCAGTTCGACCATGGGGAAGGCTGTCAGCAAGGCTTCCACCAGTTCTCTGCTGACTGGATCGTCCTCGATGCAGAGCACGGACCCGCGGATGCCGCGACGATCCGCCTCGGTTTCGTTCATGTCCATGGCGTGGCCCTCGGTCATGTGAAACGGCGCAGGAATCTGCCCACACCGATGGTCATCCTGAGTGGCCGATGGCGGCATCGGTGCTTCCCCTTGTTTCGGGGGTGGACAAGTAACCAAATACGGTCAGTGCCGCGCATCAGGCGGCGCTTCAACCCGCCATCACGGCTTGGGTGCGACCCCCAGAAGGCGATGAAGCCGCGTGCTCGTCGTGGTGTACTGAACCTGCACCGGTCGATCGGGGAAGACAAGGGCGGCTGCTGCATAGGCGGCCATCGTTGCCTCATGGAATCCGCAGACGATCAGCTTCTTCTTGCCTGGGTAGGTGTTCACGTCACCCACTGCGAAGATGCCCGGCACGGTGGTTTCGAACTTCTCGGTATCAACCACGACTTGCTTGCGTTCGAGCTGCACGCCCCAGTCGGCAATCGGCCCGAGCTTCGGGCTCAGGCCCCACAGTACCAGCAGCAGGTCGGCGGGTAGCGAGGTGGTGGCGCCGTCCGTGCCGCTGACCTTCAGATGCGTGAGTGAGTCGCCCTTCGCCTCGAAGCCGATCGCCTGACCGGCGACGAACCGCATGTGTCCTGCGGCGCAGGCAGCGCGCATCTGGTCGACCAGCGCAGGCTCCGCCTTTAGCGCGTCGCGGCGGTGCATCAGCGTGACGCTGGCAGACCGATCGACCTGCGCACTGGCAAGCGCCAATGCCGTTTCCAGTGCCGCATCGTCTTCGCCGAGCACGATCACATGCTGACCGGTCGTTGGCGGGATGGCATCCCCGCTGTAGAACACCTGGCGACCCATGAAACGCTCGAGGCCGTCGAGCTTCAGGTGCCGAGGCACGAAGGACCCAACGCCGCCCGCGATGAAGACCGTGCGAGCGCTGAAGCAGTTGCCCGACGATGTCTCGATCTCGAAGCGCCCGTTCGACGCGAGGGTCACGCTGCCGACCTGCTGAGCCAGATGAAACATCGGCGCCATCGGTGCGATCTGCATGAGCAATCGATCGACCAACTCACGGCCAGTGCACACCGGCACCGCGGGGATGTCGTAGATCGGCTTGTCGGGATAGAGCGCCAGGCACTGGCCGCCGGGGGCTGGCAGGCTGTCGACCACCTGGCAGGTGATTTCGAGCAGGCCGAGCTGGAAGACCTGGAACAGGCCGACGGGACCTGCACCGATCACCAGTGCGTCGGTGTGGATCGGTGCAGTGTCGGAGTTCAGCGGATCAATTCCGACAGCTTGCCGGTCTTGTCTTTCCACTCGTCGGCATCGGGCAGGGGCATCTTGCGCTTGGTGATGCTCGGCCAACCGATGCGCGAGAGCTCGGCGTTCAACTTGATCATGTGCTGCTGGTCGCCGGGCACGTCTTCCTCCGGCATGATCGCGTTGACCGGGCACTCGGGAATGCACACAGCGCAGTCGATGCATTCGTCCGGATCGATCGTCAGGAAGTTCGGACCTTCGCGGAAGCAGTCGACGGGACACACATCCACGCAGTCGGTGTATTTGCAGCGGATGCAGGATTCGGTGACGACGTGGGTCATGACGGTGACTCGGTGAAGCTGCGAGAGCAGGGTTGAAAGATGGACGGATGCCAACGCATCCGTCCAAGATTTTACGTGTTCAGGGATGCTGCCAAAGGCGCCCAGGCCGTGTCACTGGCAGACGCTCTGACATCGTTCAGTGGGCGAGCTCCGGCACCGACCACGACCACGGCCGGCCGCCCTGCATGCAGCAGACTGGCTCGACCCAAGGTGCCAACCGTGTGATCGCTGCTGAGTTCATCAGGCCAGCCAGCCCGCGACACGACGCAGACCTCGGTCTCGCTCGACCAACCGGCGCGCACCAGCTTGCGTGACAGGGCGCCGAGCTGCTTGCCGGCCATGTAGAACACCTCGGTGTCGGCATGCCCACTCGAGTGAAAGGCATCTGTGCCCGTGGCGGTCATCGCCGTGGCGAAGCTGACGCTGCGGCCTGCGCCGCGCCGCGTCAGCGGGCGCTGCGCTGATGCGGCGGCGGCCAGTGCGGCAGTCACGCCAGGCACCACCTCGCAGGCGATGCCTGCGGCGGCCATGCCCTGCAGTTCTTCTTCCAGCCGGCCGAACACGCTGGGGTCACCACCTTTGAGCCTGACGACCAGGCCACCGGCGCCCAGTTCGCGGGCGGACTTGATCAGCAGCGCGTTGATGGCTTCCTGCCCCGTGCTGTCGGCAAAGCCGCGCTTGCCCACGTGCAGCCAGCGCGCCTGCGGTGCCAGCTCGCGCAGCGCAGGGTCGGCCAATGCGTCGCTGAGCACCACGTCGGCCTGCGCCAGGCGCTGTGCGCCGCGCAACGTGATCAGATCAGCCTGACCTGGACCTGCGCCGACGAACGCCACGCGGGCAGCGGGTGCTGCTGCGAAGGTGGGCGTGGCGGCCATCGTCAGGCGGTAGTGGCCTGCACCAGCAGTGCGCCACTGGTGCGGTTGGTGGTGGGGTCGACCACGATCAGCGAACCACCACTGCGGTTGGAGGCATAGGCTTCCACCGGCAGCGGCTGCTGCGTCTCGACGATCACGCGGCCGATTTCATTGACGCCCAGATGATGCGCTTCGACGACATCCAGGGTGTGGATGTCGAGTCGGTTCTCGATGCTGGCGATACGTGCCTGCACCCAGCGGTTGCCGTGGCGCACCCAGTACTTGCGGCCCACCACCGCGGGCTCGGTGTCCAGCCAGGCGAGCGTGGCGGCGAAGCTCTGCCGCCCGGTGACGCTGTTTGGCGTGGCAATCCAGTCGCCGCGCGACACATCAAGCTGCCTGTCGAGCACGACACCGGCCGACCAGCCGGCCTCGGCGTGAGCCACCACACTGCCTGCCAATCGCACTTCCGCGACCACAGCACGTTCACCGCTCGGGAAGATCTGCACCTCATCGCCGGCCTTGACACTGCCGTGCGCAATTCGACCAAAGAGACTGCGCGGCTGGTGGCCGACGCCGGTGCTGCCATCGCCATCGTCCCTGGCGACGTATTGCACCGGGATCAGCAGGTCCCCTTCGGTGCGCTCCTGCGCAACCGGCAGCGATTCGAGCAACTGCAGCAGCGTGGGTCCGTGGTACCAGGTGCTCCAGTCAGTGTCGTGAGTAACGACGGTCTGCGTGACGTTGTCACCGCGCAAGGCCGATACCGGCACGATACCGGCCACGGTGATGCCAGCTGCCTCGGCAAACGAGCGCAGCGCAACGCTGACCGCATCGAACGCCTGCTGCGGATCGGCCACCGCGTCGAGCTTGTTGACCGCGAACACGATGCTCGGCACGCGCAGCAAGTGGGCCAGCAGCGAGTGGCGTCGCGTCTGTGGAAGCAGCACCAGCGGCACCTGTCTGGTGTCGAGCTTGGTGATGTCGACCAGCACCACGGCCGCATCGCTGCCGGCCGCGGCGGTCACCATGTTGCGGGTGTACTGCTCGTGGCCTGGCGCGTCGGCGATGATGAACTTGCGGTGCTTGGTCGCGAAGTAGCGGTAGGCCACGTCGATCGTGATGCCCTGCTCACGCTCGGCTTCGAGACCATCGGTCAACAGCGACAAATCGATCGGTGCACCGGCCGCCTTCTTTTCCAGCGTGTCGAGCTGGTCGGCCAGGATCGCCCGGCTGTCGAACAACAGGCGGCCGATCAGCGTGCTCTTGCCATCATCGACGCTGCCGGCAGTGAGGAAGCGCAGGGCGCGGTGGTCTTGGATTGGTGGGGTGCTCATCAGAAATAGCCTTCTTTCTTGCGCCGCTCCATCGAGGCGTCGGAGGTGCGGTCGTCCATGCGGGTCGCGCCGCGCTCGCTGACGGTCACCTGCAGTGTTTCAGCGACGATCTCGGTGGCATTGGCCGCCGGGCTTTCGACGGGGCAGGTGCAGGTCATGTCGCCGACGGTACGAAAGCGCACCTGCGCGGTCTCGACGGTCTCGCCGACCTCGGGTGGTGTCACCTCGGTCAGTGGCACCAGCAGGCCCTTGCGACGGATCACCTGGCGGTCGTGCGCAAAGTACAGGCTCGGCAGCGGGATGTTCTCGCGTGCCAGGTACAGCCACACGTCCAGTTCGGTCCAGTTGCTGATCGGGAAGGCGCGCATGTGCTCGCCGGGCTTGATGCGGGTATTGAACAGCGTCCACAGCTCTGGGCGCTGCTCCTTCGGCTGCCACTGGCCGAAGCTGTCGCGGTGGCTGAAGATGCGTTCCTTCGCGCGCGCCTTTTCCTCGTCGCGGCGGGCGCCGCCCATCAGCACGTCGAAGCGGTATTCCTCGATGGCTTCGAGCAGCGCCACCGTCTGGTGGCCGTTGCGCGATTCGAGCGGGTGAGCGAGGCGCACAGTGCCGCGCTTGATCGAATCTTCGAGGTGACCTACCACCAGCCGCTCGCCCATCTCGGCCACGCGCTTGTCGCGGAACTCGATCACTTCCGGAAAGTTGTGGCCGGTGTCGACGTGCAGCAGCGGGAAGGGCAGGCGGCCCTTGAACTCATTGGGGTTGTCGGCGCTGACCTTGGTCTTGAAGGCCTTTTCGGCCAGGCGCAGCACCACGCACGAATCCTTGCCGCCCGAGAACAACAGCGCGGGGCGTTCGAACGCGGCGACGGTTTCGCGCAGGATGAAGATGGCTTCTTCTTCCAGCCAGTCGAGGTGAGTCTGATCCAGCTCGGGCAGCAGTTGCTGCACGGTCGTGGCGGCGTTCATCGTTTGTCTCCGATCATCGATACGGCGCCTTCCGGCGCGTGTTCCTTGACGTGCAGGCCGCATTCCTTGGCCTTCTCGTCCTCCCACCACCAGCGGCCGGCGCGGAAATCCTCGCCCACCGCGATGGCGCGGGTGCACGGGGCACAGCCGATGCTGGGCATGAATTCGTCGTGCAGCGGGTTGTAGGGCACGTCGTTGGCAGCGACGTGATGCCAGACGTCGTTCCAGCTCCAGTCGGCCAGCGGGTTGAACTTGATGCGGCCCTGGCCATCGTCCTCGCTGAAGGGCACCACCGCGCGGGTGTTCGACTGCTCGCGGCGCAAGCCGGTGACCCAGGCACTGCGGCCAGCCATCATGCGGGCCAGCGGCTCCATCTTGCGGATACCGCAGCAGGCCTTGCGCAACGCCAGGCTCTGGTACATCGCATCCTTGCCGTTGATGGCCACGAAGTGAACCGCCGATTCATTCACCGGCTTGAACACCGCGACGGACAAGCCGTAGCGTTGCTCGATGCGCGGGATCAGCGCCAGCGTTTCCGCGTGCAGCATGCCGGTGTCCAGTGTCGCGATCGCGATGCCCTTGTCGCCACCCAGGTCGTGACGTGCGATCAGGTCGGTCAGCACCATGTCCTCGACGCCGAGGCTGGTCGATTGGACGATGCGGCTGCCGTGGGCTGCGGCGGCTTCCTTCAGTACCGCGACGGTGTGGGCCAGGCGATCGTCAAAGCCTGGCGTCTTGCGCGCGTAGAGGTCGATCGAGCTCATATGGACGCGCCCGCATTCAGGTAGCCGGTGGCACCGTCTGACGAATCATTCGCTGGGCGCGCGAAACGCGGGCGGTGCTCCTGCACGTCTCCCTGGTAGAAGCCTGGAAAGAAGGTCAGTGCCCGTTCGGCTGCTTCGCGCGACTGGTCGGCGCGCAGCACCACAGCGTCGAAGCCGGTGCGCTGCAGCAGCGGCAGCATGTCGACCAGCACCTCGCCGAGAGCACGAATTTCACCCTGGAACCGGTAGCGCGAGCGCAGCAGGTGCGCCTGGCTGTAGGCGCGACCGTCCACCCACTTCGGGAAGCGCAGAGCGATCAGCCCGAGCCGCGGCAGATCGGCCTCCACGTCGCGGACATCCTGATCGTTCTCGAGGATCACACCCACCGGCACGCCGGCGGGCCAGTGGTGGCAGACGCTGTGCCATTGCAGCCAGGTCAGCAGCAGGTTCGGCTTCGGGGTGATGGTGACCATCGGGCCGTCGTCGCCATGGACGGTGCGCCAAGGGTCTTGGGGGGTGTGGATGAATCGCATGGTGCTGGTTCTCAATCGGCGCTGGCGCTGGCGCTGGCGCTGGCGCTGGCGGTGTCGGCCGGCAGCTCACGCGCTGTGGTGCGGCGCACGGCATTGGTTGCTGCCTTGAAAGGATCGAGCCCGACGCGCTTGACGGTGTCGATGAAGCGTTCGCTGCCTTGGCGCTGCGACAGGTAGGTATCGATCACCGCTTCGATCGCGTCGGCGGCTTCGTCGGCGGCGAACGACGGCCCGATCACCTTGCCGGCCAACGGGCCGCCGCTGATCGCTGACCCGTCGGAGCCGCCGAGCGTGAGCTGATACCACTCGGCACCGTCCTTGTCGACGCCGAGGATGCCGATGTGGCCGCTGTGGTGGTGGCCGCAGGAATTGATGCAGCCGCTGATATGCAGGTCGATGTCGCCGATGTCCCAGAGTTCATCGAGATCCTGATAGCGCTCGGTGATCTCGGCGGCCAGCGGGATCGAGCGCGCGTTGGCGAGAGCGCAGAAATCGCCGCCGGGGCAGGCGATCATGTCGGTCAGCAGGCCGATGTTCGGCGTCGCGAAGCTGGCGCTGCGTGCTGCCTCCCACAGCGCCGGCAGATCACTTTCGAGCACCCACGGCAGCACCAGGTTCTGGTCGTGCGACACGCGCAACTCGCCGTGGCTGTAGCGATCGGCGAGGTCAGCAGCCAGCTCCATCTGCGCGTCGGTGATGTCACCCGGGGCCTGGCCCGTGCGCTTCAGCGACAGCGTGACCGCGCGGTAGCCGCTCAGCTTGTGCGCGTGCACATTGCGTTGAATCCAGCGGCCGTAGCTGGCTGGCAGATCGGCTGGCATCGGGATGCCGGTCGAGGGGCGCGCGGCGACGCCGGCCGGAATCACGAAGCTGGCGTTGACGCGGTCGAATTCCGACTGCGGAATGATGTGCGCCGTGCCGTCGACATCGCGCTCGAGGATGTCCTTGAACTCGGCGTTCACGTCGTCGACAAAACGCTGGCCCTCGGCCTTGACCAGGATCTTGATGCGCGCCTTGTAGATGTTGTCGCGTCGGCCGTAGCGGTTGTAGACGCGCACCACCGCTTCGATGAAGACGAGGATCTGCTGCCACGGCAGGAATTCGCGGAACACCGTCCCGATGACCGGCGTGCGTCCCATGCCGCCGCCGACCAGCACCTTGAAGCCGATCTCGCCGGCCTCGTTCTTCACCAGATGCAGGCCGATGTCGTGCCAGCCGATCGCCGCGCGGTCTTCGCTGGCGCCGGTGACGGCTATCTTGAACTTGCGCGGCAGGAAAGCGAACTCGGGGTGCAGCGTGCTCCACTGCCGCATGATTTCGCCGTAGGGCCGCGGGTCGACCGATTCATCGGGCGCGATGCCGGCGAAGCAATCGCTGGTGATGTTGCGGATGCAGTTGCCGCTGGTCTGGATGCCGTGCATGTCGACGGCCGCCAACTGGTCCATCACCTCGGCGCTCTTGTCCAGCGGGATCCAGTTGTATTGCAGGTTCTGGCGCGTCGTGAAGTGTGCGTAGCCTCGGTCGTAGTCCCTGGCGATGCGTGCCAAGCCGCGCAGCTGCGTGGCGCTCAGTTCGCCATAAGGCACCGCCACCCGCAGCATCGGTGCGTGGCGTTGCACGTACCAGCCGTTTTGCAGCCGCAGCGCGCGGAACTCGTCATCGGGAAGCCGGCCGGCCAGGTGGCGATCGAGTTGATCGCGGTACTGCGCGGCACGCTGCCGCACGAAGTGCTTGTCGAAATCGGTGTAGGTGTACATCTTGAGGTGAGCGTCTCGATGTCGGAAATGAGGTTCAGTGGATGACCTTGAGGCCTGCGGTCACCAGCGAGCGGCAAAGCAGCGTGTGCACCAGCTTCTCGGGCATCTTGCGGGTCAATTGCGACCCCATCGGCAAGGAGCCGGGCAACTCCCAGGCCACATGCCGCCAGGTGGCGTGGCCGATGTTTGCAACCATGGGTTGCACAACAACAAGACAAGCTTCAAAAAGTTCGGTCAGCCACTGTAGCGATGCGCTTCAGATAGGAGAACCAAATTTTTGGACGACGCCTATGCAATTTCGATATAAACAAAGCTGAGCGTGCGCGTCCGTCCAAAAGTGGCGATGCGACCAGCCATGAAAAAAGGGGCAGCGTGACCGCATGCCCCTGATGAATTTCTGCTGATAAACCGTCCTCACGGACGGCCACTGAGCTGTCAGTTCAGGCTTGCTTCTTCGCGCCTCGGCGAATACCGAACAGACCTGCCAATGCGAGGCCGGCCAAGGCGAGCGAGCCCGGCTCTGGCACGTTGCCCGGTGGCGGCGGGGCGGCCTTGGTGGAAATGAAGTTCAGTTTGAAGGCATCGTTCGAGTTGTCGCAGGTTGTCGTGGTGCCGTCTGATTTCTTGCACGACATGCCACCGTTCAGCGCGGAATTGAACGTACTGATCAGCCACCAGCTGGACGCCTGCGTCGCTCCCGTGTTCACAGCAGTACCACCAAACGGCAACGTGCTATCCGGCGCCAGATCCGAATAGCTGCCCACCAGGGACCAGCCCACCGAAGTCAGATTCTGGTGACCATCGCCCGCCAGACTCGAACTGGTGTTGACCATCGTGGGAGCGGTGCTGCCCGTCCAGCGGAGGAGGGTGATGTCCGAGTCAGTGCCCTTCCAGCCGATACCGATGCTGTTCAGGATGACGCTCGCGGAACCGAAGTCGAGAAGCAGCAGGTCCTGCGTGCCTGGCGCTATGGAGTCGAATGCATGATTGGGTGCCACGGCGCCAACGCCCTCACTGCGGCTCGCTGCCCCGAAGCCAGAACTCCCTTGGGGCGACAGGTAAGCGCTTGCGTAGTAGCTGCCCGTGCTGGGTGCGGTGAGGAAGTCGGCTGTACCGGACGTACCGCGGTTCTCAGACCATGCAGACGCCTTCGCTGTGCCGCCTGACGAGCCGGTGCAGTTCCAGGAGTTGCCGTAGCTGCCCGAATTGGTGCCGCTTTGCTGGCACCCGTTGCTCCCGACGCCGCTGCTGTACAGGTTCCACGTGGCTTGCGCCATCGCGCCGCTGGAGATTGTCAATCCCGCCAGAGCGGCCGCCGCCGAGAAGATGGTGGTACGGAGTCGTTTCATGGTGTCCCCTGTTCTTCAGAAAGTCACCCGCCGGCGTAAGCACGGGCTTTGAGGGAGATTTGCAAGTTATGGACCAGATGATTTATCTTTTGTAAATCAATCACTTACCAAACTCCTGCGATCGAAGCACGTCAAAGTGTAAAGATTTGCGACACTCTGTTGAACCCCTCATTTAAGGGTTCCGAGCAGCTGCTGGGCATCCTTGGCATTGGCGAAAAGCTGGTCACCGCCGAGCGCGGCTTCCAATTCGGCGCGCGCCTCGTTCGATCGGCCGGTGCTCGCCAGCACTGCACCCAGGAAGTAGCGTGCATCGCGATTGGCCGGATCACGCAGCAGGGCATCGCGAAGCAACTGGAGGGCGCGGTCTGTCTGGCCGGCCTTGAAAGCTGCCCAGCCGACCGTGCCGAGGATGTGCGGCGCAGTAGGCTTCAGTGCCATGGCTTGTTCTGCGACCTTGAGCGCGCCCGGTTCCTGGGTCAGCAACAACACATTGGCCAGGTTGTTCAGTGAATCGGCATCCTCGGGCGTCACCTTCAGCAGAGCCTCATACGCCGATCTGGCGGCTTTCAAATTGCCGGCGCGGGCGTGGGCGGCAGCCAGTGCGCGACGTACCGCAGTGTCTTGCGGTCTTGTCTTGACCCACTGGTCAGCCAGTTGCAGGGCGGCCGAGGGCTCACTGGGTGCCAGTGCCACGTACAGACGCAACAGGCTCGCCGTCGACTGCTCCAGCTGATGGGCACGGCGATAGGCGTCTATTGAGGCAATGCGTTGACCGCGCGCCCTCGCCAGGTCGCCTTGCAGACCGTAGCCGACACCTTCCTTCGGATGGCTGGCGATGATCTGCCGTATCCGCTGATCTGCCTTGTCGAGTTCGCCCTGGCGCATCTCGACTTCGGCCATGAGCGCCTGCGCTGCCAGAAAGTCGGGGCGCTCCGCCAGGGCCTTGCTCAGGCTGTAGGCCGCGCCGGGAACGTGACCTGCGGCGGACTGCAGCATGGCGATCTTCAGCAGCAGCGTGGGAGTCTGATTCGCCAATGTGGCCGCGCGGCTCAGGTTGGCGCGCGCAGGAACGAGCTCGCTGTTGGCGAGGTTGACGCGTGCCAGCATCACGAGGACGGGCAGGGCATCAGGCGCCTTGGCGGTCAGGAATTTGGTGGACTCCTTGGCCGCTGAGGGCTGGTCGTTCCTGAGATGAAATTCGACCAGCTTCAGGGCTGGTTGCACGTTGTCGGGGCCGCTGGTCTCGACTGCTTTCGTCAGCCAGCGCTGCGCCTCGGGAAGCTGGCCGCGCCGCTCATGAAGACGGCCGAGGGCATCCATCGCTTCGAGGTTCTTGGCGTCTCTTGCGAGCAAGGGCGTCAGACGGTTTTCCGCTGCGTCGTATGCCCTGTCGTCGATGTCCAGTTCAGCCAGGTTCACCTGCGGTTGCGCGAAGTTGACATCGAGCTTCACCGCAGCCTCATAGGCCAGTCGAGCGCCAGCGCGGTCGCCTGTCCTTGCGCGCGCTTGGCCGAGCAGGTTCTGCACGCCCGGATTGCCTGGGTTCAGCTTGGCCAGGCTGTCCGCCACCTTCGCGCCTTGCGCCGCTTGGCCTCCTTGAAGGTACAGGTTGGCCAGCGCGACCCCGGCCTGGAGCTGGCGTGGGTCTTTCCGGAACGCGGCTTCCAATGCGGTCAATGCGTCGGCGAACTTGCCGCTGCCCACCAGACTCATGCCGAGCAGGGTCCGATATTCCGGGCGATCGTCGCCGCGCAGCGCATCTTGCATCAACTGGCTGGCGCGCCCGTATCGACCTTGTGCCATCTGCGCTGATGACAGCAGCAGCAGCGCCTGCGAATCGTTGGGATGAGCCTTCAGGTAGGGCTCAAGCGCAGCGATGGCGCGGTCGGTGTTCTTGTCGAGAAAATAGATCTGCGCCAGGAGCTTGGCGACGCTGCTCCCCGGCTGCGCCCGCTGCACCGCTTCAAGGTAGGCCTTGGCTTTCTCCAACTCGTTCAGCCCGTAGTGCGCCAGCCCCCCCAGCATCAGCGCCTGTGGCCGGTAGCGCAGCGCATCGATCGGCACGGGGTCGAGCAGTGCGGTGATCTTGTTCAGCGCGGCCTTCGAGGCAGCTGTATCTCCTGCTTGCTCGGAGATCAGCGCGCTGAGGTAGAACCCGCGAGGGTCGTTGGGCGACGAGCGCAGCAGCTCCGCGATGTCAGCACTGGCCTCAGGCACGCGCTTCTGATCCATCAGCAATCCAGCGCGTGAGACCAGCGCTTCGGTGTGCGTTGGCTCGAGCTTCAACGCCTTGGCGTAGGTCGCCAGCGCACTAACTGCGTTCCCCTGGACGTGGGCAATGCTGCCGCGCAGATACATCGCCTCTGCCGACCTCGGACTGATCAGCAGGGCACGGTCGGCCGCGGCCTCTGCTTCTCGGTACTGACCGGCACGGATCCGGAGGGGCACCTCTGCCAGCCATGAATCTGGGCTGCCGGGTTCGATGGCACGCGCCTCTTCGATGGACCTCATGGCCGCGGGCGCGCCACCGATGTCGGCCGCGGCCGATGCGCGCAGCAGCAAAAGCTGAGCCTGTGTGGATGCAGGCAGCCCAGCCGGCGAGAACACAGGTTTGTCCAGCAACTCTTGCAGGCGGCCCTGAGCGATCACGGAGCGCGCCAGCGGAATCACCACCTCAGTGCGGTTCACGCCCAGTCGCAACGCCTCATTGAAGGCCACTTCAGCGCCGATCACCTCGCTGGTCGCCAGCAGCGATTTGCCCAGCAGCACATGCACGGGCAGCATGTTCTTGTCGATCTGAAGGGCGTTCTTCAGCTGGATGATGGCCCCAGCGACATCCTTCTTGTCGTACCGGCTCAATGCATCTTCGTAATAGCGCGCCGCTTTGGTGTCAACTGCCGCATGGGTCAGCGGGACGGCTGCAAGCAGCATTGACAGGAACAAGGTCGTGAACTTGCGATTCATTCGAATGCCAGGCGGAATTTCCGGGATCGTAGCGATGCAGCTGCCCTCAACCCGGACAGTCACAGGTCTGGGCACATGCGACGTGCGAAAGTACCGTGCCAACCCCCGCGAATGAGGGGGAGTCCAAATGGTTCAGGCGACGCGGCAGAGACTGCGCTGGACACCGCGCTTGTGCTTCAGCGTGAGAGTTTGCCGGGCTCGGCCAGGGCTGGCACTCGGCGTGCCAGCGCCTCGATGTCGATCTGAGCCAGCACGATGGCCGCTTGCGGGCAGCGGGCGGGGCCTTCTTCACCGGCATTCCAGCCATTCGCTTCGTCGTTCAGGCTGGCGGGACGGGCAAAGCCCAGCTTTGCAGCGAGCTGGCTCATGCCGGCGTGCGTGCGTGCAAATTCCAGTGCGCGGTCGTACTCGGCATTGGCATAGGCTCGGCGCGCGGTGTACAGCTCATTCTCGGCATTCAACAAATCGAGCAGACTGCGCTGACCGATGTCGAACTGTTGGCGATAAGCGTCACGCGCCTTCTCGATGGCCAGCGTGTTGCGGTCCAGCAGCACCAGTTGCTCGGTCAGCTTTCGGGTGTCGTTGAAGGCGATGGCAGCGGTCTGACGCACGTCCTGGCAGGCCTTGTCGCGCAGGTCTTCGGTCTGGCTGAGCAGGTTGACCTGCTGGCGCACCCGGGCCTGATCGGAACTACCGTTGAAGAGGTTCCAGTTCAGCACCAGCTCAGCCGAGCTGTCACGCTTCTGGTCGCGAACGCCGTCAAGGTTGTTGCCGATCCCGCTGCGCACGCGGGCCTCGAGGCGTGGCTGGAATGCGGATTCACGTGCCTGGACCGAGACGCGCGCGGCACGCACGGCCTCGATGCCTGCGCTGACCGCAGGGCTTTGGACCACCGCCCGGTTGATCACCTCAGTGCTGCTGGATGGCAGCTCGGCAGAGAGCACGGTCAGCGGCGGGGTGACGTCGGTGCGCTGCGGAGGGAGGTCGCCCACGATGCGCACGTAGCGCGCCATCACGTCATGCAGATTGGCCGTTTCGGTGGTCAGGTTCGATTCGGCCAATGCCAGCCGTGCGTTGGCCTGCTCAAGATCCACGCCTCGTCCAACGCCAGCGCGAAAGCGGGCCTGGATCTGTTGCGAGGCATAGCGGTGCTGCACGTAGTTGTCTTCCGCCAGAGCGACCAGGCGTTGGAAACGCTGGACGTCGTAGAGCGCGCGCACCGCTTCCAGCGTCGTCTGCTCTGTCGCTTCCAGCAGATCAAAATAGCGGGCCAGTCGGTCGTGGCTGAATCGATCGATCTCGCGTTGCGTGCCCAGCCCGTCCCACAGCAGTTGTGTCAGCGTCAGGGCTGCGCCACGGCGATTCAGCGTCTCGTTCTGCGGCAGTCGCGAAGTGATCCGGTCGCGGTCGACACCGACATTGGCGTTCAGGTCCAGTCGAGGCAGCAATCCGCCGCGTGCTGCGTCGAAGGCATCGTTGGCGGCACGATATGCGTTGAAGCGCGCGGTCACGTCCGGGCTCGTCTTCAGCGCTTTTTCGACGGCATGACGCAAGGGGTCAGCGGCGACACCCGTCCCTTGTGCTTGCAATGGCTGACTCTGGCACAGCACGACAACGGCGACTGCGATAAGGGAGCGGGTAGGGCGCATGGGATGATGTCGTGGCAGCGTGACGGTTTGCAGTGATGTCTGCTATTGAAAACAACGCAATTCGGCAGGATCATGAAGGCCTTAAGAGGCTATGTCCCGACGGCTCAGACTCGAGCATCAGAGTGACCCAATTGCAACAAGCCCCGGCTGCGACGTCACTCGACACGGGCCCGGGATGTGTGGTGGGGACGATGCCGTCGGGTGGTCTCTCAAGTTGGGGCGTTGGCGGACGACAACGAGGGATCACTCCTGCGCCTTCGTGTTCCGTGAAGGCACGCCGCATCCACAACCTGACGCCCGTGCCGCACGAGCGCACTGCCAACGCCCGTGAATCGCAGCCCTGCCATCACCGCAGTCGCCCGCCGCTGGCAGCGCTGGATCGTGCGTGGTTTGCTGGTGTTCGGCCTTCAGGGGGGGGGCTGGGCAAGTCCGGCCTGGGATGCCGACCGCATGGCATCGGCAGCCCAAGCGCAGGGCCCGAAAGCGGTCGCGGGCTGGCAGGCGCTGCGGCCTGTGCTGACGGCTGCGATTGATCAGGATGAGATCGCGCGGCTGCAATCGATCAACGACTTCTTCAACCGTCGCGTCGTGTTTCGCGACGATGTCGAGGTCTGGGGCCAGATGGATTACTGGGCCAGCCCGTTCGAGATGCTTGGCAAGGGCGTGGGCGATTGCGAGGATTACGCCCTCGCCAAGTACTTCAGCCTGCGCGCGGTGGGTGTCGCGGCGAGCAAGCTGCGGCTCGTCTATGTCCGGGCCCTGTTGGGTGGCTCCGGAGGGCTGCTGCAGGCACACATGGTACTGGCTTACCACGCGCTCCCCGAAGCCGAGCCACTGATCCTGGACAACCTGATTTCCGAACTGCGACCGGCGTCGCGGCGACCCGATCTGGCCCCCGTGTTCAGCTTCAATGCCGAAGGCCTGTGGCAAGGCACCGGTGCGCAGTCCGCCGGCGACCCGCTGGCGCGGCTGTCGCGCTGGCGCGACGCACTGGCCAGGGCCCGCGCCGAAGGGTTCCAGCCATGACACGGTATCGCCAATTCATCGATTACAAGGAACGACCATGTCGCTGATCCGTCAAGTCTGGCTGCTGCTGCTGGCCACCGTGTTGCTGGCCTTCATCGGCAGCATCGGTGTGGCCACCACATCGGCACGTGACCTGCTGCAAACGCAGTTGAGGCAGAAGAACAGCGACAACGCTGCGTCGCTGGCGCTGGCGCTGTCTCAGCAGAAGGGCGATGGGGAACTGATGGCCCTGTTGATGACCGCACAGTTTGACACTGGGTACTACCGCCGTGTGCAACTGCGATCGGCGGATGGCAAGTTGACTTTCAGCCGGGAGTCGGGCTTGCCGTCGGGCGCGGCGCCCGCGTGGTTCGTGCAGATGGTGCCGATCTCCTCACAGCCGGGCACTGCCCAGGTGTCCGATGGCTGGCGCGCGCTGGGACAGGTGCTGGTGGAAAGCCAGGTGTCGTATGCCCACGATGCGTTGTGGTCGAGCACGCTGCGCACGGCCCTCGCGATGGCGCTGGTCGGGCTCATGGCCGCTGGCCTCGGTTGGGTCGTGGTACGCCGCATCAGCCGGCCGCTGGACGTGGCCGTGGCACAGGCGCACTCGCTCGAACAGGGTGAGTTCATCACGGCGTCCGAACCGCGGGTGCCAGAGTTGCAGCGCCTGACACGCGCGATGAATTCGCTGGTCGACAGGCTGCGCATGACATCCAGGGCGCAGGCCGCGCAACTCGATACCCTGCACCGCCAGGTCAATGGCGACGTGCTCACGGGATTGTCCAACCGCAGCCACTTCATGTTCCAACTCGCCGCTTCATTGCAGCGTGAGGACGGGCCGGCTGAAGGCGGGCTGGTGTTGCTGAGGGTGATGGAACTTGCTGCGCTGAACCGGCAGTTCGGCCATGCCGCGACCGACCGGATACTGGTGACGATTGCGCAATCGCTGCAACCCTATGCCGATGAGGTCAAAGGATGTTTCCTCGGCCGATTGAATGGCTCTGACTTTGCGGTGTGCCTACCGGCGCCCGGTGTGGTCCACGAGACTGCTCAAACGCTGGCCCAGGCGCTGCAATTGGTGTTACCGACGCTCGGCAGCGGCGCTACCGTTTGTATCGGTGCCGTTGAGGTACGCCGTGGCATGCAGGCCAGCCAGGTGATGAGCTCGGCCGATGCTGCCTTGGCACGTGCCGAGAGCTGCGGCCCATTTGCCGTCGAGTTCGGACCGCATCCGCCAGGTGCGTTGGCTGTTCTTGGCGAGGGCGCCTGGCGGCAGCGGATCGAGCAGGCCTTGGGTCAGAGCGAGCGCGTGCGACTGATGGAGTTTCCGGTGCTCAACGCCCAGCGCCAGCTGCTGCATCTGGAATGCCCACTGCGACTTCAACTTGAAACCCCGGGCGCTTTCGAGCCTGCCGCGCGCTGGCTGCCGCTGGCGGTGCGCAGCCGGCTGACCGGTGCCATCGATGAGCGCGCGTTGACGCTGGCACTTCAGGCCGCTGAACACGATGGTCTCCCGCGCTGCGTCAACCTGTCGCCAGCCTCATTGCTCGACAGCGGCTTCATTTCCCGCGTGCGTGCCCTGTTGTGGGTGATGCCGCAGGCCGCGCGGTTGATCTCGCTCGAGGTGACCGAGATTGCGGCGGTGGAGCACTTCGAGCTGCTGCGCGAGCTGGGTCGGCAACTGCGGCCGACGGGCGCGCGCTTCGGCATCGAGCATGCCGGCGAGCGGCTGGGCCAGATTCCTCGGCTGTTCGAGGCCGGTCTGGACTACGTGAAGCTCGATGCTGCGGTGATCGCCGGGGTGGGTCGTGACGAGCACCGTGCACTGTTCGTGCGCAGCACGGTGGGCCTGTTGCATGGCCTGGGCATCCAGGTCTACGCGGAGGGTGTGTCCGACGCCATCGACGCCGCCCGCTTGTGGGACTGCGGCATCGACGGCGCCACCGGGCCGTGGATCAGCACGCTCGAGGTCGCGCCGTGAGGCGCAGCGTTCTCAGTCTGTGACCAGCTTGCCGCGTTGCAGCAGGTCGTTGATGACCTGCTGGTCGTTGCTGAAACTGCCCATGAGGTTCAGCCCGGTCAGCGTGATCACCTGATCAACCGCCGTTGCCGTGTAACTGCCCGCGAAGCCCCCGGTTGAACTGATTTCAACGACGGTGTTGCCGCCGACCGCGGTGAAGTGCAGATAGTTGGCCAGGTTGCCTTCGTTCGCGGTGATCGTCAGCGCGTTGTTCAATCCGATGGAAGCGGGCAATGCCGCCGTGTTGGCCGCATGAGACTCGCCCACCAGCAGGTCGCGCAGGTCCAGCACATCGCCAGCGTGCGGCGTGTTGTCGAAGTCGGTGATGACGTCGCGCGCCGGGTTGCCAGCCCCCCCTGCGTCGCCCAGTGACCAGCGGAACACGTCGTGGCCAGCCCCGCCAGTCAGCTGGTCGTGGCCCGCACCGCCGCGGATCAGGTCATCCCCCGCCCCGCCGTTCAGCGTGTCCTTGCCCTGGCCTCCGATCAGGATGTCGCGCCCGGCGCTGCCGGTGAGCGTGTCGTCGCCATTGCCGCCATCCAGCAGAGAACCGGTGCGCACCAGGTAGCTGCCTGGTGTCGGCCCGGCCACGAGGTCTTGCAGGTCCGACAGCACCGGCGCATTCGCATCGCTGAACAGTGGCAGATTCTGTGACCCGAGCACCTGATAAGCAGAGTCGGCCGTGCCGCTCAGCTTGAACTCGACGCGTAGCACTGCATTGCCGCCTTGCTCCCAATAGAGCAACTCCAGTGGGGTCAAGCCTCCTTCAATCGGCACCCCCGTGTAGACCCGCGTGGTTGGCGACTGGATGTTGTCAAACGCCGCCACGGTTTGATCGTCCAGCCGCAGCCGGAACCCGTCGTCGGCATACACACGAATGTCGTACAGGCCAGCGGCGAGATACGCCTGGCCGGACAGGCGTATCGCCGCGTCGCTGGTGCGGCCGAGCCCGCTGGTCGGGCCGCCGCCGATCTGGTCGTTATCGCCCGTGCCCCGTCCGACCGTGATCGTGCTCGCATCGCCTCCACCGCTGCGATTGAGGAACTTGAACAACTGGCTGTTGTTGTTGGTCAGGCCTGCGGTCGAGCCGCCGGCAGCGATGTTCGGGTTGGTGCCCAACGTGCCCGTGACCGTGGGCGAGGTGCCATAGTCGATGGCCCTTGCGGTAAATCGCGCATCGGCAGTGTCGGCAGCTGCGGCCGTTGAACTGCCGACGATGCCGGCCGTACCAGGGGGTGTGAAGGCCGCGTTCCGTCCATTGACGATCGCGGTGACATCGGCGGCGCGATCAAGGTTGCCGTACAGACCGTCATCGGCGTGCCGCCGGTTCGGGCTGGTCGGACCGGGATTGAAGTCGTTGTAGCCGTAGTACTCGCCGTTGAGGCCGAGCGTTGAGGTCAGGGCGGTCGTCGTGGGCGGCGCCGCGGTCAGCGTATCGGCGGCCCCGCCGACACGCACGGTCAGCAAAGCCGTGGCAAAGCCACCGTTGCCGTCGGACACCTCATACGCGAACACATCGTTGACCTGCGTGCCCGTGGCCACCGCGTCGGCCCGGCTCGCGGTGTAGCTGTAGCTGCCGTCACTGCGCAGCAGCAGATCGCCGAAAGTGCCGGCGATCGTCACGCCGCCGGTCGGCACGAGGGTTGTGGGGGCACCTGCGCCGGCTGAAACCTTCGTGACCGTCAGCGCATCACCATCGGGGTCGCTGTCATTGCCCAGCACATTGCCGGTCGCCGGCGTGTCCTCGGCCGTGGTGGCGCTGTCGTTGACTCCGACCGGTGCCTGGTTGGTCGGAGGCGGCGGACTGGTGTCGACCACGTTCAGCGACACCGTGGCGCCGTTGGAGGTCGAGCCCTGGTTGTCGGTGACGAAGAAGGTGATCGCTGCCTGGCCGACGAAGTCGGTGGCAGGCTTGAACAGCAATCCAGAGGCTTGCTCCGGCGTCAACGTCTGTCCGGCGCCGACCACGGTGATGCCGTCTGCCAGCAGCAGCGTGCCACTGGTCGGAACGCTCGTGACCGTGATGCTGACCACATTGCCATCGCTGTCGACCCCACGCAAGGCAACGGGCAGCGTCGTGTTCTCGGGGCCGCTGACGGCGCCATCGAGGGCCGAGGGCGCGATGTTGGCCAGCGCTGCAGCAGATGCCTCGGCATCGGGGACGGGCGGTGTGTCGTTGGCGTCCGCTGGTGGGTTGTTGTCAAGCCCCAGCGTCGTCAGGCTCTCGGTGATTCGATCGACCCGAAGGCCCGGCAGGAACTCGCCGCCTTCACCGCCGGCCAGACCGGCGGCGGTGGCCGCATCGGCGTCGTTCTCGGCCAGTCTTTCGATGACCTGATCGACTTCGCTGCTTGCTGCCGGTACCTTCTGCGCGGGTTGCGCAGGCGCTGTGGTTGCCACCGCCCCAGGTGTCGGAGTGGATGCGACAGGCGCAGCACTGGCGTCAGACGCCGGTTGAACGATGCCATCCTGGCTGGTCAGGATCACGTCACCGCGCCTGACGATGTCGCCAAGTTTCAAGGGGTGCGCCTGACCGTCGGCGCCCTTGACGATGGCGCTGCCCCACAAGCCGGTGACTTTTTCCTGGGCGGTCAGGACGATGGTGAGCATGATGGGCTCTGTCGGATGTCGCACCGGATCGGTGCAGGGTAGGCGCGCAAAACGCCCGTCAATTTTGGTGGGAACGAAGCCGATCTGGTCTGCATCGAGTGCATCTGGATCCCCGCTTTCGTGACGTGTGTCACCCAGGCCTGTCCATTCGGTGACGATAAGGAAACGGTCACCGTTCCCGCAACGCGTAAGCCTTGGCCTTCAGCACCGGCTTCAGCAGGTACGACATCACTGTCTTGCGGCCGGTCAGGATGTCGACCTCGGCAGTCATGCCGGGGATCACCGGCAGCTTCTCGCTGAAGCTGGCCTGGGTCGTGCGCACCCGCACCAGGTAGAAGGCGTTGCCTTTTTCATCGACGACGGTGTCCGGGCTGATGTTCTCGACCTTGGCGACAAGGCCGCCGTAGATCGAGAAGTCGTAGGCGGTGAATTTGACTGTGGCGTCCTGCCCTGGGTGGATGAAGGCGATGTCGCGCGGCTGCACCTTGGCTTCGAGGATCAGCTGGTCGTCGAGCGGCACCACCTCGACGATGTCCTTCCCCGGCTGCACCACGCCACCCACGGTGTTGGCCAGCAGGCGCTGCACGCGGCCGCGCACCGGGCTCTTGACCTGCGATTTGTCGACCTTGTCGGCCAGTGCCACGGCGCCTTCGTTCAACGCGTTCAGCTTGCCCATCACATCGGCCATGTCCTTGCGCGCGTCGTTGCGGAAGGTCAGCTCGGTCTCCTGAATCTTGCGCTGCGCCTCGCCGATCGCTGCCTGAACGCGGGCGATCTGCGCCGTGGACTGTTCGATCTCGCCACGGCTGCGCGATACCTCTCGCTCCAGCCGCAGGATGTCCACTTCGGACACCGCGCCGGTGGTCAAAAGCGGGCGAGTCTTGTTGAGTTCCTGCTGACCCAGGTCGAGCCCGCGTTCGGCCGAGGCCTTGCGCGCTCGCATCTCGCTGAGTTCCTGCTGGCGCTGCTGCAGCTGCTGCTGGTTGATCGCGATCATCGTGCCCAGCTCGGAGCGCCGGGTTTCGTACAGCGCGCGTTCCTCGTCGAGGATGCGCCGCTCTTCGGGGTTGCTGCTGGCAGGCGGCAGAAACGGCTTGCCTTCGGCCAGCGCACGCAGGCGTGCACCGCGTGCCCGCAGAGCGAACCCCTGCGCCGCGCTTTCGCGCACGCCCGAGGTGGCGCGGGTCTCATCGATCTTCAGCAGCAACTGGCCGGCTTCGACCACCTGGCCTTCCTGCACCAGGATCTCGGACACCACGCCGCCGTCGAGCGACTGCACCACCTGCAACTGCTTCGACGGGATCACCTTGCCGTCGCCCCGGGTGACTTCTTCGACCTGCGCGAAGCAGGCCCACAGCACCAGCAGCAGCACGACGACCAGCGCCGCCCGCACGATCAACTGCGCCCGTTGAGTGCGGGCGCGCGACATCACCACCTCCGCCTGTTGCTCGAACGTGCGGAAGCCTGCCGCATCGGCCGCCGCATCGGCGCGACTCCACGGTGCGGTGATGGCGTTCATGCCGCCCTCGCGATTCGTCCGCTGGTCAGCGCTTCCATGATGCGGTCCCGCGGGCCATCGGCCACCACCTTGCCGCCGTCGATGACGATCACGCGGGTGGCAAGCGCCAGCAGCGAGGTGCGGTGCGTCACCACCACCACCGTCTTGTCGCTGGCGAAGGCGGTGACCTTGGTCGTGATCTGGGCCTCGGTCGAGAAATCCATCGCGCTGGTCGGCTCATCGAGCAACAGCAGCGGTGCGTTGTGCAGCACCGCGCGGGCGAGGCCCACACCCTGACGCTGACCGCCCGACAGCGATTCGCCGCGCTCGCCCACCGGCATGTCGAAGCCGCGCGGGTGGCGGTTGATGAAGTCGGTCAGGCCGGCGACTTCGGCGGCGGCCACCACGGCCGCGTCGTCGGCGAAGGGCAGGCCGAAGGTGATGTTCTCGCGCAGCGTGCCCTGGAAGAGCGTCACGTCCTGCGACACGCTGGCGACGTTGCGCCGTACATCGGCAGGGTCGAGTTGGCGCAAATCGATGCCATCGAGCAGCACCGCGCCGTCGGTGGGCTGGTACAGGCCCATGATCAGACGCTGGATCGTGCTTTTGCCCGAGCCCACGCGGCCGATCAGCGCGACGCGCTCCCCCGCACTGATCTTGAAGCTGATGCCCTCGATCGCCGAGTCGCCGCGGTTGGGGTACGCGAACTTCACGTTGCGGAACTCGATGTCGCCGCGCAGGATGGGCCGCTGGATGAAGCTCTCGCCCGCCGGTCGCTCGACCGGTTTTTCCATGATCTTGTTCAGCGATTCGAGCGCGGTGCGCGCGCCGTGGTACTGCATCAGCAGCCCGACGACCTGCCCGGCCGGTGCCAGAGCGCGGCCCGACAACATGCTGGCCGCGATCAATGCACCCATGGTCAGCTCGCGCTGGCTGATCAGGTAGACGCCGATCAGGATCATCGCCACCGACACCAGTTGCGTCACGGTGCTGGTGGCCAGCATCGCGCCCGACGACAGGCCGCGCATCTTCACGTTGGTGCTGACCAGGAACAGATTGGCACGCTCCCATCTGGACTGGATCACGCTCTCGGCACCTTGCGACTTGATGGTCTCGATCGCCGACAGGCTCTCGATCAGCGTCGCGTTGCCCTGTGCACTGGCCTGGTAAGAGGTCTCGGACAAGGCATGCAGCCGATGCTGCAGCGAATAGCCGAGGCCCAGGATCAGCCCGAACGCCACCAGCACCGGCAGCGCCAGCCAAGGTGAAATCCATGCCAGCACGATGACGAACAGCAATGCAAAGGGCAGGTCGATCAGTGCGGTGACGGTGGACGAGGCGATGAAGTCGCGCACCTGCTCGAACCCGCGCAGGTTCTGCGCGAACGAGCCGACCGACTCAGGCCGGTGTTCCAGCCGCAGGCCCAGCACCTTTTCCATCAGGGTGGCCGACAGCGTGACGTCGATGCGTGCACTGGCCTCATCGACGAAGTGACTGCGCAGCACGCGCATGAACAGATCGGCACCCAGCACCAGCAAAACGCCGATGGCCAGTGCCCACAACGTCTCGAAGGCGTTGTTTGGCACGACACGGTCGTAGACGTTCATCGAGAACATCGGCAACGCGAGCGCGAACAGGTTGATCAACAGCGCGGCCAGCAGCACATCGCGGTAGACGAAGCGCTGCGCCAGCAGTGCGCTCCAGAACCAGTGCTGCGTGCCGCTGGTGCGCTCTGCAGCGTCGGGCGTAGCAGCGTCGAAGCGGAAATGCGTGCGCACGAACATCACCACGCCGGTGTACCGTGACTCGAGTTCGACATGCGGCAGGCGCACCGTGCCCTGGCCGGTTTCAGGCAGCAGCACGCGGGCGGTTCGTGCGTCACCCGTTCCGTCCCAGCCCATCAGCACACAGGCCTGGTCGTTGCGCAGGATCAGCAGCACGGGCAGCGTGGCGGCATCGAGTTGGTCCAGGGCCAGCCTTTGCAATCGCGTCGCCATACCCGCACGGGCGGCAGCACGTTCGGCCAGCTCCAGTGGCAGCCGTCCGGCGGTATCGGGGCCGATCGGCAGCCCGGCTGACAGTGCTGCGCGGGTGGTCGCCTTGCCCTGCAGGCGGCAGATCTCGACCAGGCAGTCGAGCAGAGGGTCCGGGTGGATCAGGTCTTCACGCAGGCGCTGCACCGTGGCACCTGCGGCCGGGGCCAGCGGTGCCGCGGTGGGTGCTTCGGGTGAGGAATCAGGCATGCCGGTGGAAGGTGGTTCATCCTATGTCGGCACAGTGGAAGCCAAATTGACCCTGACGCCGGTCGTCGAAATAGAACTTCAGCGTTTCGCGCACCGTCTTGAAAGCCAGGTCGTCCCACGGCACCTCGTGCTCGCGGAACAGCCGGGCTTCGATGGTTTCCGGCCCCGGGGCGAACTCGGTGTCGATGAGTCGGGCGCGGTAGAAAACATGAACCTGCCCGGCCCGCACCACATTGAGCAGGGTGAACAGTGGCTGCAGCTCGATATGGGCGCCGGCCTCCTCGACGGTTTCGCGCGCTGCGCCCTCGGCAAGTGTCTCGTCGAGCTCCATGAAGCCGGCCGGTAGCGTCCAGTAGCCGTATCTTGGCTCGATGTTGCGGCGACACAGCAGCACCTGATCGTCCCAGACCGGGATCGTGCCCACGACATTGCAAGGGTTCTCGTAGTGCACCAAGGCGCACACGGTGCACACCGCGCGGGGGCGGTTGTCGTCGGTTGGTATCCGGTATTCGGTGGCGGCGCCGCAGCTCTTGCAATGGCGAATGCTGCGTGCGGAGTACATGCCGTTCAGTGTAGCGGCGCAGTGTGTGTTTGCTGTGTCATGGGACGGTCCTCATGACATGATCGCCAGCTGATTTGATGAAGCATGGCGACAGACCCTCAGTGACATCTGCATCCGATTGGCTGCGGCCCGACTGGCACCTCGAGGGTGTTCAGGGACTGATGACGACCCGGCGAGGCGGTGTCAGTTCGGGCGCGTTCGAGAGCATGAACCTGCGTGATGGCGTGGGCGACGACGCTTCAGCGGTCGCGCGCAACCTTGCGCTGCTGGCTTCTGCCGTGGGGGCCTCGCCAGTGCGGCTGAACCAGGTGCACGGTACCCGCGTGGTCCGTTTGACGAAGGCCGATGCCGCTCCCGGCGCACTGCAACACGACGCCGATGCCTGTGTCACCACCGAGCCGGGCATTGTTTGCAGCATCCAGGTGGCTGACTGCCTGCCGGTGCTGTTCGCCACACCTGGCGCGGTGGCAGCGGCGCATGCGGGCTGGCGTGGTCTCGCCGCCGGGGTACTGGAGGCGACGCTGGCGGCGCTGTGCGAGGCAGGCAGTTGCAAGCCGGATCAGGTGGCCGTGTGGCTCGGCCCATGCATCGGGCCCAGGCGATTCGAAGTTGGCGCCGATGTCCTGGAAGCGTTCGGGGTCGCCCCAGCGGCGACCTTGTCATCTGACGCGACGCTGGGGCCGGCGCGCTTCGCGCCTCTCAGGGTGGGCAAGTGGCTGGCCAATCTGCCTGGCCTGGCGCGCGACCGGTTGTCTGCCTGCGGCGTGAAGGCGCTCAGTGGAGGAACCTGGTGCACAGCCTCCGACGCGTCACGCTTCTTTTCGTTCCGGCGTGACGGTGTCACCGGACGCATGGTGGCTGCCGTCTGGCTCGCTGGGTGAGGCCTCGGCGGCGGGGGCGTTCTCGGCGTTTTTCTCAGCCGCCAGCCGTGCTCGCTTTCGCCCGGGGCTGCGCAGGATGTACAGCACCACAGACAAGGGCAGCGCACCGTAAAGCACAAAGGTGAAGATCGCCCCGAGGACGGTGCCATTCGCACTGGTCGCTTCCACCACCGTCATCATCACCACCACATACATCCATGCAATCGCCACCAGGTACATCGCGGGGTCCGTCAGGTTCAGGTTGTAAACACATCTTGTCCGATTTTCGTCACGCAGCGATCACCAGCGCACGCGACAATCCAATCAGCAGTCATGCCGACGACTCACGTCGGGGACTGAACGAGGATACAAGTGAAATCCAAGCCTGAACCTGCGGCCGCTGCGCCGACGACCGACGCAGTGGCCCAGGCGCTCAGCGACACGGCAGTCGAGACCTTGAAGTCACTGTCTTCGCTGTCGTTGCCGATGCCATCGCTGGCGCAGCTGCAGAACGACTACGTTCAACAGGCCACCGCGCTCTGGAATCAGTCGATGCAGCAGTTTCAGGCGCTCGCCAGCGCCGCGCTCGACAAAACCACGGCGCCGCCAGCGCCTTCGCCGGTGCTCGGTGATCGACGCTTTGCTGCGCCCGACTGGGCAGAGAACCCCGCCAGCGCGTTCACTGCCCAGCTTTACCTGCTGAACTCCCGCACGCTGCTCGGCCTCGCCGATCAGCTGCAAGGCGATGAAAAGGTCAAGCAGCGCATCCGATTTGCGGTGCAGCAGTGGGTGGACGCAGCCTCACCCAGCAATTACCTGGCGTTGAACCCGGAGGCGCAGCGCAAGGCGCTGGAAACGCAGGGCGAAAGCATCAGCCAGGGCCTGCAGCACCTGTGGCACGACATCCGGCAGGGCCATGTGTCGCAAACCGACGAAAGCCTGTTCGAGGTCGGCCGCAATGTGGCGACTTCCGAAGGCTCGGTCGTGTTCGAGAACGAGTTGTTCCAGCTGCTCGAGTACAAGCCGCTGACCGCCACGGTGCACGAGCGGCCGATGCTGTTCGTGCCGCCTTGCATCAACAAGTACTACATCCTCGATCTGCAGCCCGACAACTCGCTGATCCGCTACACCGTGGCCCAGGGCCATCGGGTGTTCGTGATGAGCTGGCGCAATGCCGACGAGAGTCTGGCCACAGTCACGTGGGACCAGTACATCGAGGAGGCCGTGATCCGCGCGATCGAGGTGACGCGTGACATCGCCCGCGCCGAGCAGATCAACACACTGGGCTTCTGCATTGGGGGCACCTTGCTCGCCACGGCGCTGGCCGTGTTGGCCGCACGCGGCGAGAAGCCAGCCGCCAGCATGACGCTTTTGACCAGCCTGCTCGATTTCACCGACACCGGCATCCTCGATCTGTTCATTGACGAGGCCATGGTGCGGGTGCGCGAGCGCTCGATCGGCGCTGAGAGCCCCAAAGGCGGCGGCCTCCTCAAGGGAAGCGAATTGGCCTCGACCTTCAGCTTCCTGCGCCCGAACGACCTGGTGTGGAACTACGTCGTCGGTAACTATTTGAAAGGCGAAACGCCGCCGCCGTTCGACCTGCTCTACTGGAACAGCGACAGCACGAACTTGCCTGGCCCGATGTATTGCTGGTACCTGCGCCACACCTACCTGGAAAACCGGTTGATGAAGCCGCGCGATCTGACGGTCTGCAGCCAACCGCTGGACCTGTCGCTGATCGACACACCGGCCTATATCTACGCCTCGAGAGAAGATCACATCGTGCCCTGGGAGTCCGCCTACCGCTCCACGCAGGTGCTCAAGGGCAAGAAGCGATTCGTGCTCGGCGCCTCGGGCCACATCGCAGGCGTGATCAATCCGCCTGCCAAGAAGAAGCGCAGCCACTGGGTCGGTGGCACCACAGCTGTTCCGGCCAGCGCCGAGGCCTGGTTCGGCAAGGCCAAGGAACATCCGGGCAGTTGGTGGACCGACTGGGCACTGTGGCTGGCCAGCCATGCAGGCCGGCAGGTTGCCGCTCCGAAAGCCGCCGGTAGCCGCCGGCACCCTGTCATCGAACCAGCGCCAGGGCGCTATGTGAAGCAAAAAACATGACGGCGGTCCGAAGCATTTCAACGCGCCGTCTTTCCGTTCGCAGCAAGGTGTAAGGCTGCGTCATCTCCGTGCTGTACTTTCACCTCAATTCAGGAATTCATCATGAGCACAGACATCGTCATCGTTTCGGCCGCCCGCACCGCTGTGGGCAAGTTCGGCGGCAGCCTGGCGAAGGTGCCGGCGTCAGCCTTGGGATCGGTCGCCATCGCCGAGGTGCTCAAGCGTGCCGGGCTGACGGGTGAGCAGGTCAGCGAAGTCATCATGGGGCAAGTGCTGCAGGCAGGTTGCGGCCAGAACCCGGCACGGCAGGCGTCGATCGGGGCCGGGCTGCCCAATACCGTGCCGGCGATGACCATCAACAAGCTGTGCGGTTCCGGGTTGAAGTCGGTCGTGCTGGCGGCGCAGGCCATCCGCGACGGCGATGCGGACATCGTCGTGGCCGGTGGCCAGGAGAACATGAGCATCGCGCCGCACGTGCTGCCGGGCTCGCGTGATGGCGTGCGGATGGGCGAATGGAAGCTGCTGGACACGATGTTGTGCGACGGCCTGACCGACGCCTTCAACGCGTACCACATGGGCGTCACCGCCGAGAACATCGCCAAGAAGTACGGCATCAGCCGCGAAGCACAGGACGCATTGGCGCTGGCCTCGCAGATGAAGGCTGGAGCGGCGCAGGAGGCGGGGCGGTTCAACGACGAGATCGTCAACGTCAGCATTCCGCAGCGCAAGGGCGATCCGGTGCTTTTCGGTATCGACGAATTCGTCAACCGCAAGTGCACCGCCGAAGGGCTGGCGGGTTTGCGTCCTGCTTTCGACAAGGCCGGCGGTGTAACGGCCGGTAACGCCTCTGGCATCAACGATGGCGCGGCGGCGGTGGTGGTGATGAGCGCCGCGCGCGCTGCGGCCCTCGGCCTGACGCCGTTGGCACGCATCGCCAGCTACGCCAGCTCCGGGCTCGACCCTGCCATCATGGGCATGGGCCCGGTGTCGGCTTCGCAGCGTGCGCTGGCGAGGGCTGGCTGGAAGGCGGCAGACCTCGACCTGATGGAGATCAACGAGGCATTCGCTGCCCAGGCCTGTGCCGTGCACCAGGAAATGGGCTGGGACACCAGCAAGGTCAATGTGAACGGTGGCGCCATCGCCATCGGGCACCCGATTGGCGCCTCCGGCTGCCGCGTGCTGGTCACGCTGCTGCACGAAATGCAGAAGCGCGGTGCCAAGAAGGGCTTGGCCAGCCTGTGCATCGGCGGCGGCATGGGGATTGCAATGACGCTGGAACGCTGAATCCACCACGAGCTTTGGTGACAACCCGGTTGCCCCATCAACCCGTCAGGGCCCAGCCTTGACCCTGCACCCATTCAGAACAACACAGAGGAGTCAGAGAGATGAGCAAGAAGATTGCGTACGTGACCGGTGGCATGGGTGGCATCGGTACCACCATGTGCCAGCGCCTGCACAGAGACGGTTTCACGGTGGTGGCGGGTTGCGGCCCGAGCCGTGACTTCAAGAAATGGCTCGACGAGCAAAGCGCGCTGGGCTACCAGTTCCATGCATCGGTCGGCAATGTCGGCGACTGGGACTCGACCACGGCCGCGTTCCAGAAGGTCAAGGCAGAGCTCGGCCCGATCGACGTACTGGTCAACAACGCCGGCATCACCCGCGATGGCATGTTCCGCAAGATGAGTCGTGCCGATTGGGACGCGGTGATCGAAACCAACTTGACCAGCCTGTTCAACGTGACCAAGCAAGTCATCGAAGACATGCTCGAAAAGGGCTGGGGCCGCATCATCAACATCAGCTCGGTCAACGGCGAGAAGGGCCAGTTCGGCCAGACCAACTATTCGGCCGCCAAGGCCGGTATGCACGGTTTCACGATGGCACTGGCGCAGGAAGTGGCCAACAAGGGGGTGACGGTCAACACCGTCAGCCCTGGCTACATCGCGACAGACATGGTCAAGGCCATCCGGCAGGACGTGCTCGACAAGATCATCGCCGGCATCCCTGTCAAGCGCCTGGGCACACCGGACGACATCGCATCGATGGTGGCGTGGGTGGCGTCCGACGAATCAGGTTTTGCAACAGGCGCCGACTTCTCGGTCAATGGCGGCTTGCACATGGGGTGATGTGATTCGACCGCTCCGGCGGTCAGGACCGGAGCAAGTCTTTCGCGACGCCAGCCAAAGTGCTGGCGTCGCCGTTTTCGGGCTCCACACGCAGCGCATCGCCAAACCCGGTGAAATTGCGCTGCATCGACTGGAGGTAGACCGGGTCGTAGTGGGTGACCAGCAACTCGCGCACGACGCTTTCGATGCGGCCTGATTGCGCTGAAGCTTGCCACTGGTTGATCACCTCATTGCCGCGCAGCGGGCGCAGGGCGTCAAGCCGGGCGCAGAACGTGGGCACGTCGTTGACGAAGAAGTCGTAGTCGGCCATCAGCAGTGCCACGCGCGCGTCCTCTGGCAGTTCAAGTCGCACGCAGGGCGAAGCGCGCATGCACTTGATCAGCTGCTCGGGCACACGCAACTCGCCGACCTTGCGGCTCTCGCTTTCCACCCACACCGGCTGCGCCGGGTCGAAGTGGCGCATCGCGTCCCACAGGCGCGAGTCGAACTGCTTCTGTGTGGGCTGCGGGCTGCCGGGCACCAGGCCCAGCACCGAGCCGCGGTGATTGGCCAGGGCCTCCAGGTCGAGCACCTGTGCGCCTTGCGCCTGCAGCTCGGTAAGCAGGCGACTCTTGCCAGAGCCGGTCTTGCCGCACACCACGCGAAAGCGCAGCGAAAGCGGCTGCACCTCCAGCGCCGCCATCACCGCGCGCCGGTAGGCCTGGTAACCGCCCTCGATCACCTGCACGCGGAACCCGATCTGGCTGAGCACCAGCGACAGCGAGCCGCTGCGCTGTCCGCCGCGCCAGCAGTAGACCAGGGGCTGCCAGTCCTTGGGCTTGTCGAACACGTGGCGCTCAATGTGCGTGGCCACATTGCGAGCCACCAGCGCCGCGCCGCGCTTGCGGGCGACGAAGGGCGAGACCTGCTTGTACTCGGTGCCGACCAGCGCACGCTCGGCATCATTCAGGCTGGGCCAGTTGACAGCACCCGGCAGCCGGTCGAGCGCGAACTCACCTTCGGATCGCGCATCGATGATGGTGTTGTAGTGGTCGAGTCGCGCCAGGCAGTCGGAGGCGCTGACCGGTGTCAGGGGCATCGTGCGAACCGCAGAGTCTCAGGCCGCGATCGCATCGAGCAACTCGGTCTCGATGGAGATCTGCTTGCGGTTGTGGCACAGCGCGGCACCATCGATCAGGAAGGTGTCTTCGGCGCGCTCGCCCAGTGTGGTGATCTTGGCGAGCTGCAGGTTGATCTGGTGCTGCGCCAGCACGCGGGCGATCGAATACAGCAGGCCGGAGCGGTCACTGGCCGACACGCTGAGCAGCCAGTTCTGTGCGCGCTCGTCGGGCCGCAGTGTGATGCGCGGCGTGACTGGAAACGATTTCACGCGCCGTGACAGGCGTCCGCGACTCGGCTCGGGCAAGGTGTCCTGGGCGTCGAGCGCGCGACTGAGTTGACTCTCGACCAGCGAGATCAGGTCGCGATACTGCGCTGCCGGTGCGCCGTCGCGTGACGCCTCGAACTGCGGGTTGATGACCTGGAAAGTGTCCAGCGCATAGCCGGATTTCGTGGTGTGTACTTTCGCTTCGAGGATGTTGAACTGCGCGCTGTCGAAATAGCCGCAGATGCGTGCGAACAGGTCAGCGCGGTCGCGCGCATAAACCAGCACCTGCAGGCCTTCACCGACCGGTGAAACCCGGGCCTTCACCACCGGCGACTTGGACTGCAGCTGCGCATGCAGGGAGCGGGCATGCCAGGCGATCTCGTTGACGTCGTGACGGGCGAAATAGCTGATCGACAGTGTGTTCCACAGCGGCTCTTCGACGTTCGGAGGCTGCAGGGCCAGGTTCAGCATGTGCCGCGCCTCCTGCTTGCGCGCTTCGATTTCGGCATCGAGATGAGGTTGCGCGCCACCCAGTGCACGCAAGGTGGCGCGGTACAGGTCTTCAAGCAGCTTGCCCTTCCAGGCGTTCCACACCTTCGGGCTGGTGCCGCGGATGTCGGCGACCGTGAGAAGGTACAGCGCGGTAAGGCGGCGTTCCGTGCCAACGAGTTGCGCAAAGTCCTGGATCACCGCCGGGTCGCTCAGGTCTTCCTTCTGCGCGATGCGCGACATCGTCAGGTGTTGCTTGACCAGGAATTCGATCAGTGCGGCGCCATCGTGCCCGATGCCGTGATCGTGGCAGAAGCGCCGGGCTTCGGTCGTGCCCAGCACGGAATGGTCGCCCCCACGGCCTTTGGCGACGTCGTGAAACAGTGCCGCCACATACAGCGTGTATGGGCTGTCCCATTGCATCGCCAGTTGCGAGCAGAACGGATACTCGTGCGCGTGCTCCGGGATGAAGAAGCGACGCACGTTGCGCAGCACCATCAGGATGTGCTGATCGACGGTGTATACGTGAAACAGGTCGTGCTGCATTTGACCCACGATGCGACGAAACACCCACAGATAGCGCCCCAGCACGCTGGTCTCGTTCATCAGACGAAATGCGTGTGTCTGACCCGTGGGCGACTGCAGGATCTTCATGAATGTGGCGCGATTGACCGGGTCGTGCCGAAACTCGGCGTTCATCAGGTCGCGGGCGTTGTAAAGCGCGCGCAGCGTACGAGACGACAAGCCGGTGATGCCGCTGGTCGACTGGAACGTCAGGAAGGTGGCCAGGATGGCCTGCGGCTGGCGCTGGTACAGATCGTCGCTGACGACTTCAAGCATGCCGTCGCGGTCGAGGAAGTTCGCGTCGATCGGCCGCATCGGCGCGTCCTGCAGACCGGAGATGCGCTCCTCGATGTTGAGCATCAGGATCTGGTTCAACTGGGCCACGGCCTTGGCCGTCCAGTAATAGCGACGCATCAGCACTTCGGAGGCACGCTGACCCTGCGTGGCACGGTAGCCGAAACTCTCGGCCACCGTCCCTTGCAGATCGAATACCAGTCGGTCTTCACGCCGCCCGGCGACCAGATGCAACCGTGTGCGGATCAGCTTCAGCACACCTTCGTTGCGCTGGAGCTGCTTGACTTCAAAGGGGGTTGCCAGTCCGCTGGCGGCCAGTTCGGCCCAGTTGCGGCCCAGGCCAGCCGCCCTTGCAACCCACAGGATCACTTGCAAATCACGCAGTCCACCCGGACTTTCCTTGCAGTTCGGCTCGAGGGAGTAGGGTGTGTCTTCGAACTTCTGGTGGCGTTGACGCATCTCCAGCGTCTTGGCACGCAGGAACGAACGCGAATTCATGGCCTGCGAGTTGTTGCGACGGAACACATTGAAGCCCCGCCGCGATCCGCACAGGTAGCGCGATTCGAGCAGCGCCGTGCGCACGGTGATGTCGCGCTCCGCCTCGGCCATGCACTCTTCGACCGTGCGCACGCTGGAGCCGATTTCGAGGCCGATGTCCCAGCAAGCGCTGATGAAGATTTCCACCCCGGGTTTCAGTGTCGACGCCGTGGCGCCGGTACCAGGCTGTGTGGATGGCAGCAGCAACAGCACATCGACGTCGGAATGCGGGAATAACTCCCCGCGTCCATAGCCGCCCACCGCCAGCAATGCCGCATCCGCGGGCATGCCGCATTGCGCCCACAGGCCGATGAGGGTCTCATCCACATGCCTCGCAATGCCACGGATCAATCGTGCGGCAGCGGGCGCCGTGGGGCGTGCGGCCTCGAAATGGCGGATCAGTGCTTCCTTGCCAGCCCGGAACTGCAGCCGCAGAACGCCGAGGCGTTCACTTGACAGCGGAGCAGGTTCCACCTGTGCCAAGGCCAGTATCGCGGCCACTCAGACAGTCACGGATTCGCCAACGAAGGCAGGCAACGCCGGGCTGCCCGCCGACAGCGTCAATACTTCGTAGCCAGTTTCTGTAACCACCACGGTGTGCTCCCACTGCGCTGAGAGCGAGCGGTCCTTGGTGACGATGGTCCAACCATCTCCGGCCTCACGAATCTCGCGCCGACCCGCGTTCACCATCGGCTCGATGGTGAATGTCATGCCTGGCATCAGTACTTCCAGAGTGCCGAGCTTGCCGTAATGCAGCACCTGCGGCTCCTCATGGAACTTGCGGCCGATGCCATGACCGCAAAACTCGCGCACCACCGAGTAGCCAGCGTTCTCGGCGAAGGTCTGGATCGCATGCCCGATGTCGCCCAGTCGTGCGCCGGGTCTTACCTTGACGATCCCACGCCAGAGCGCCTCGTAGCTGAGCTGGCACAGTCGCTTGGCCGCGATCGATGCTTCGCCAATGATGAACATGCGGCTAGTGTCGCCGTGCCAGCCATCCTTGATGACGGTGATGTCGATGTTGACGATGTCACCGTTCTTGAGTGGACGCTCGTTCGGGATGCCATGGCAGATCTGGTGATTGATCGACGTGCAGATCGACTTGGGGTACGGCGCGTAGCCCGGTGGCGCGTAGTTAAGTGGCGCCGGGATGGTCTTCTGGACATTGACCATGTAGTCGTGTGCCAGCTTGTCCAGCGCCTCGGTGCTGATGCCAGGCACCATGTGAGGCGTGAGCATGTCCAGCACTTCTGCGGCCAGGCGGCCGGCGATGCGCATGCCATCGATGTCGGCAGCGGTCTTGATGGCGATCGTCATGCGACTGATTATCTCACCCGACCCGTAAAATCAAGGGTCAACCCGTGGTGGTCTGACCACCGCGCGGGACTTCCCACTTCTCCCCGAGCTGAGCCGCGTGACCACATCCCCCGAGCACCTGATTCCTGTCGAGGGGGGCAATGCACTCCCGGCGTTTCGCGCGCAGGCGCTGCTGGCCAAGTTGCAAGCGGTCGCCCCCCGCGTCACCGAGGTCCACGCTCGGCATGTGCACTGGGTGTGCAGCGAATCGCCCTTGACCCGCGCCCAGCGCGACTCGCTGGAGGGTCTTCTGCGCTACGGCGATGCCTACACGGGCCCGACCGATGGCGTGCTGATCGTGATTGCACCGCGTCTGGGCACGGTCTCGCCATGGGCTTCGAAGGCGACTGACATTGCGCACAACTGCGGTCTGGCCATCAAGCGCGTGGAGCGTGTCACCGAGTACCGATTGACATTGAAGTCCGGCCTGCTGGGTGGCACCAAGCCACTCGGTGCCGACGAACTGGATGCCGCCACTGCGCTGCTTCACGATCGCATGACCGAAAGCGTGTTGCTGCGTCGCGAGGACGCTGCGCATCTGTTCGATGAGCAGCCGGCCGCGCCGATGGCGCAGGTCGATCTGCTGGGTGCAGGGCGGTCTGCCTTGGTGGCTGCCAACGTCGAGTTCGGCCTGGCCTTGTCCGACGACGAAATCGACTACCTGGTGAACGCATTCACCGCATTGCGGCGCAACCCGACCGACGTCGAGCTGATGATGTTCGCGCAGGCCAACAGCGAGCATTGCCGCCACAAGATCTTCAACGCGAGCTTCACGATTGACGGCATCGCGCAGGAACGATCGATGTTCCAGATGATCCGCAACACCCACCAGTTGGCGCCGCAGCACACGGTGATCGCCTACAGCGACAATTCGTCGGTGATGGAAGGCGGCGTCATCGAGCGCTGGCTGCCCGAGGGATACACCAATGCGCCGGTCTACAGCGGGCGCAACGAACTCGCGCACGTCTTGATGAAGGTCGAGACGCACAACCACCCGACCGCGATTTCCCCGTTCCCCGGCGCGTCGACCGGTGCCGGTGGCGAAATCCGCGACGAAGGCGCGACCGGTCGCGGTTCGAGGCCGAAGGCCGGCCTGACCGGGTTCACCGTGTCGAACCTCAACCTGCCCGGCACCGACTGGCCGTGGGAGCGAACGCCTTACGGCAAGCCGGAACACATCGCCAGTCCGCTGCAGATCATGATCGAGGCGCCGCTGGGTGGGGCGGCTTTCAACAACGAGTTCGGGCGGCCGAACCTGGCAGGCTACTTCCGGGTGTACGAGCAGACGGTCGGCGTGGCCGGTGCACGGCTGCGGCGTGGCTTTCACAAGCCCATCATGATCGCGGGCGGGCTGGGCACCATCTCGGCGGCGCAAACCGAGAAGGTTGCTTTCGCGGCTGGCACCTTGCTGGTTCAGCTCGGCGGCCCCGGCATGCGCATCGGCATGGGCGGCAGCGCGGCCAGTTCGATGGCGGCGGGCGCCAATGCCGCCGCGCTCGACTTCGATTCGGTGCAGCGTGGCAACCCTGAAATCCAGCGCCGCGCCCAGGAGGTCATCAACCACTGTGCGGCGCTGGGCGCGGTGAATCCGATCCTGGCAATCCACGATGTGGGCGCCGGCGGTATCTCGAATGCGTTTCCCGAACTGGTCGATGGGGCAGGGCGGGGCGCACGCTTCGATCTGCGCCAGGTGCCGCTCGAAGAAAGCGGCCTGTCGCCGAAAGAGATCTGGAGCAACGAAAGCCAGGAGCGCTACGTGCTCGCGGTGCAGCCTGATCTGCTGCCGATGTTCGAGGCGATGTGCGTGCGAGAGCGCTGCCCGTATGCGGTCGTGGGCGTGGCCACCGAGGCAAAGCAACTGGTGCTGGCCGAGGCACCGATGACGGACAGCACACCGCCGGCGATGCCGGCGATCGACATGCCGATGGATGTGTTGCTGGGCAAGCCGCCGAAGATGCACCGCGACGTGCAGCGCGTGGTGCCGGAATTGCCTGCGCTCGATCTGACCGATGTGGCGCTGGAGGTGGTGGCGCTCGATGTGCTGCGCCACCCGACGGTCGCCAGCAAGCGCTTCCTGATCACCATTGGCGACCGCAGCGTCGGTGGCCTGAGCCACCGCGACCCGATGGTCGGGCCCTGGCAGGTGCCCGTGGCCGACTGCGCGGTGACGCTGGCCGATTACCGCGGCTTGCGTGGCGAGGCGATGAGCGTTGGCGAGCGCACGCCGCTGGCGGCCATCGACGCGCCTGCCTCGGGGCGGATGGCGGTCGGCGAAGCGCTGACCAACCTGCTGGCCGCGCCGTTCGCACTGGAGCGCGTCAAGCTCAGCTGCAACTGGATGGCTGCTTGCGGTGAACCCGGCGAAGACGCGGCGTTGTACGAAACCGTGCGCGCGGTCGGGATGGAACTGTGTCCGGCGCTCGGCATCAGCGTGCCGGTCGGCAAGGACAGCCTGTCGATGCGGACGCGTTGGACCGAGCAGGGCGAGGCCAGGCAGGTCACTGCCCCGGTCTCGCTGATCGTCTCGGCTTTCGTCACGCTTGACGATGTGCGCGGTACGCTGACGCCGCAATTGCAGCCAGGTGACACCACGCTGATCCTGATCGATCTGGGCCAAGGTCGGAATCGCATGGCGGGCTCCATGCTGGCGCAGGTGCTGAGCCAAACGGGTAACGCGAGCAAAGACGGCGTGCCCGATGTCGACGATCCGGCGCAGCTGAAATCGCTCATCGCGGCGATCAACCAGTTGCGTGCTGAAGCCCGCTTGCTGGCCTACCACGACCGCGGTGACGGCGGCCTGTGGGCGACCGTTTGCGAAATGGCGTTCGCCGGTCACATGGGTGTGAGCCTGAACGTCGACATGCTGCTGGTCGAAGGCGATGGCATCAGCGACAGCCGCATGGACTGGGGTGACTCGAAGAACTGGGCAGGGCAGGTCGGTGCGCGGCGCCACGAACTGACGCTGAAGGCATTGTTCAATGAAGAGCTGGGCGTCGTTATCCAGGTGCCTGCCGAGGTGCGCAACGAGGTGATGCAGACGCTGCGTACGCACGGGCTGTCGAAGCACAGCCACTTCATCGGCAAGCCGAACGACCGCGGCATCGTCGAGGTCTGGCGCGATACCAAGAGCGTTTTCAGCGCGCCGCTGCGAGATCTGCATCAGGTGTGGGACGAAGTCAGCTGGCGCATCGCCAGGCTGCGCGACAACCCGGCCTCTGCCGATGCCGAACACGAGGCCGCCGGCCGCGACGAGGACACTGGCTTGCATCTGCACCTGAGCTTTGATCCGGCCGACGACGTGGCCGCGCCTTTCATCCACACCGCGCGCCCCAAGCTCGCGATCTTGCGCGAGCAGGGTGTCAACAGCCAGGTCGAGATGAGCTATGCGATGGCCCTGGCCGGCTTCGACACACATGACGTGCACATGAGCGACCTGCAGACGGGTCGTGCCCGGCTGGACCAGTTCATCGGGTTCGTGGCCTGCGGCGGCTTCAGCTATGGCGACACGCTGGGCGCGGGCGAAGGCTGGGCACGGTCGATCCTGTTCAATCCGCAGCTGGCCGAGCAGTTCGCCGCCTTCTTCAACCGCCAGGATACGTTTGCGCTGGGCGTGTGCAATGGCTGTCAGATGATGGCGGCCTTGTCGCCCATCATCCCTGGCGCGCAAGCGTGGCCGAAGTTCACTCGCAACCGCAGCGAGCAGTTTGAGGCCCGGCTCAGCCTCATCGAGGTGTTGGACAGTCCGTCGATCCTGTTCAAGGGCATGGAGGGCAGCCGGCTGCCAGTGGCGGTATCGCATGGCGAGGGCTTTGCCGATTTTTCCCAGCGTGGCGATGCAACAGCGGTGCACCGCGCGATGCGCTTCGTCGATCACGCAGGCCGTCCCACCGAGGCCTACCCTTTCAACCCCAACGGCAGCCCGGGGGGATTGACTTCGGTGACCACGCCCGATGGGCGCTACACGGTTCTGATGCCCCACCCGGAGCGCGTGTTCCGCAACCTGCAGATGAGTTGGACCTCGGGCTCGCCGGGCGAAACGAGCCCGTGGATGCGGCTGTTTCGCAATGCTCGGAGCTGGGTCGGCTAGCGCGGTCGGTACCATTTGCACCAAGTCGGTCAATTCACCCATCGATCCAATACACCCGCACCACCACTGAGATGTCGATGAACAGATTCCTACAGACGCTGCTGTTGCTGGTGCTGGCTTGCGTGGCAGGCGGTTGTTCGCAGCTGCCACTGCGCGAACCGCTGCGCATCAGCCTGGTCGGTATTGAACCGCTGCCGGGGCAAGGGCTGGAGCTGCGCATGGCGACGAAGCTGCGGGTGCAGAACCCCAACGACTCTGCGGTCGACTTCGACGGCGTGGCGCTCGAGGTCGATCTGCGCGGCCTGAGCTTCGCCAGCGGTGTCAGCGACCAGCGGGGCTCGGTGCCGCGCTACAGCGAAGTCGTGATTTCGGTGCCGGTGTCGGTGTCCGCCATCTCGGTGCTGCGCCAGGGGCTCAGCTTCGCCAACGGCGACCGCTCCAGCGTCACCTATGCGATCCGCGGCAAGATCGGCGGCTCGATGCTCAGCGGATCGACGTTCAAGACCAACGGTCAGGTCGAGCTGCCAACCTCGCTGCTCGGTTCCAGCACGCCTTGAGTCCGGCGAGATCGCCGTGATGGCGTTGGCAAGCGCCAGCGCTTCCAGCGCTGATCGCTTCGAGCGACTCGATGCGCTTCGTGGTGCGGCCATTGTCTGGATGGCTGCCTTCCATTTCTGCTTCGACCTGAATCACTACGGCTTCATCTCGCAGGACTTCTACAGCGATCCCCTGTGGACCGGACAGCGCACGGCGATCGTGTCGATGTTCGTGTTCTGCGTCGGTCTGGGTCAGGCGGTGGCAGGCGCGCAGCGCCAGACGATGCGCCGCTTCTGGCGGCGCTGGGCACAGATTGCCGGTTGCGCACTGCTGGTCAGCCTCGGCTCTGCGCTGATGTTTCCGCAGACCTACATCAGCTTCGGTGTGCTGCATGGCATCGCCGTGATCCTGCTGCTGTTGCGACTGGCCGCGCCGGCAGGCCGGTGGCTCTGGGCCCTGGGAGGGGCGGCGCTGCTGATGCCGCTGTTCATCCAGCCCCCGTTCTTCGACACCCGCGCCACCAACTGGGTCGGGCTGGTCACCCACAAGCCGATCACAGAAGACTATGTGCCGGTGCTGCCCTGGCTGGGGGTGGCCTTGTGGGGGCTGGCGGCAGGCCAATGGGCGTCACGCCATCGACCCGCCTGGCTGGGCGGTGCGCTGCCCGAAGTGCTCCGGCTTCCGGGGCGAGCGCTGGCGTTGCTGGGTCGCTGGAGCCTGAGTTTTTACATGCTGCATCAGCCGGTGTTGATCGGTGCAGTGATGGTGGCCGCGTGGTTGTTGCGTCCTCAGGTCTGACCGCAGGAATTTGAGTCGATCCCAGCCGCTACCATCCGTCGATGAGCAACAAGATCCTGTTCGGCTTCCATGCCGTCACCGTCCGGCTGAAGACCACGCCGAAATCCGTCGTCGAGATCCACATCGATACCTCCCGCCGCGACCAGCGCATGCGGCAGTTCATCGAGCGTTGCACTGTGGCTGGCTCCAAGCTGATCGACAGCGACGACGCCCGGCTGCAGAAGATGTGCGGCACGCATCGCCATCAAGGCGTGGTCGCGCGCGTCGAGCCGGTGGCGTTGAGCCGCTCGATCGACGACACGCTGGACGAGCTCGATGCCCTCGAAGGCAACCCGCTGCTGCTGGTGCTCGATGGCATTACCGATCCGCACAACCTGGGTGCCTGCCTGCGTGTGGCCGATGGAGCCGGCGCACACGCGGTGATCGCGCCCAAGGACCACGCGGTCGGTGTCAACGCGACGGTGGCGAAGGTGTCCAGTGGTGCGTCGGACACGGTGCCGTATTTCATGGTCACCAACCTTGCGCGCACGCTCAATGAGCTGAAGGACCGCAACATCCGCATCATCGGCACCTCGGACACCGCCACCCAGTCGCTGTTCGACATTGACCTCAGCGGCCCGGTGGCACTGGTGCTCGGTGCCGAGGGTGCCGGCATGCGGCAGCTCACGGCCAAGACCTGCGACGAACTGGTGAGCCTGCCGATGTGCGGTGCCGTCGAGAGCCTGAACGTTTCGGTTGCCAGCGGCGTGTGCCTGTACGAAGCGCTGCGTCAGCGGCGTGCGAAGGAAGGCGATTCCTGAATTAAGCCGTGCCGATTCGCCAACAGGCGCGGCACGGCATGAACAACGCTCAGGCGTACCGCAACGCCGTGGCCTTGCCCCAGAACACCTTGTAGGAAAACACGGTGTAGGCGGCGATGGCCGGTACCGAGATGCAAACCCCCACCAGGATCACCTTCAGTGCGGCGGTGCTGCTCGCAGCTTCCCAGATCGTCAGCCGGTCGATGACCACGAAAGGGTAGATGCTGTAGGCCAGTCCGATGAAGCCGAGCACGAAGACGGCGATCAGCGCGGCAAAGGGCAGCCAGCACAGCGTGGTGCGCACGATGGCCTTGTCGAGCACCATTCTCGTCGTCATCAGCGCGATGCCGGTGGCCAGCGGAATGACCATCAGCGCGATGATTTCGGGCAGCGCAAACCAGCGTTCACGCACGGTGGCGCTGACCCAAGGCGTGGCCAACGAGATCAGCACCATGCCGACCACCACTGGCGCCCAGGCCTGCTTGGCCCAGCCGATCGCTTTTTGTTGCAGGTCACCCTCGGTCTTCATGACCAACCACGCTGCGCCCAGCAGCGCGTAAGCCGCCGTTAGCGCCACGGCGATGGCCGCCGCAAACACCGGGTAGTTCCAGCCCTCGCCGAATCCACTGATGTAACGACCCAGCATCCAGCCTTGCGAGAGCGCTGTGAGCATTGAGCCCGCGAAGAACAGCTTGTCCCACAGCGGCTTGGCGCTGGACTTCGCCTTGACACGGAAGTCGAAGGCGACGCCGCGCAGCGTCAGGCCAACCAGCATCAACGTGACGGGCAGATAAAGCTGCGTGAGCACCAAGCCGTGCGCCTTGGGGAACGCGATGAGCAAGATGCCGATGCCCAGCACCAGCCAGGTTTCGTTGGCGTCCCAGAAAGGGCCGATCGACGCGATCAGCACATCTTTCTCTTCGGCCGTGGCGCGCGGCATCAGCAAACCGACGCCCAGGTCGTAGCCGTCGCTGATCACGTAGACCAGCATCGAAATGCCCATCAGCGCCATGAAAATCACTGGCAACGCGGTATCGAGGTTCACGACGCATTGCCTCCAACCAAAGCCTCGGCGGCGCGGCCTTCCGCTTCTTCGAGAGCGTTCGTTTCGATCACGTCTTCCGGCTTTTCGGCCATGTACTTCAGAACCGCCACATAAGCGACGATCAACGCGGCATACAGCGTCAGGTACATCGCCAGGCTCAGACCGATCATCGATGAAGGCACCGAGGTCGACGCGACATCGGCGGTGCGCAGCAACCCGTAGACGATGAACGGCTGGCGTCCGATCTCGGTGACATACCAGCCCGCGACGGTGGCGACCCAGCCTGAAAAAGTCATGCCGGCCAACACCCAGAGTAGCGACTTGGGCAGGCGTGCCGCCTGCCATTTCGCACGCCGGTAGATCCACCAACCGGCCCAGCTGACTGCCAGCATCAGCACACCCGTGCCCACCATCACTCGGAACGCCCAGAACACCGGCGCCACCGGCGGGTGCATATCCCCGAATTCATTGATGCCCTTGACCTCACCGTCCTCATCGTGCGTCAGGATCAGGCTCGCCATGCGCGGGATGGCGATTTCGAATTTATTGCTGCGCGTTTCGGCATCGGGCCAGGCAAACAGCAGCAGTGGGGCGCCGCGCTCGGTCTGCCAGACACCCTCCATCGCAGCAATCTTCTGCGGCTGGTGTTCCAGGGTGTTCAGGCCATGCATGTCGCCGACCAGGATCTGCACCGGGATCGCCACCGCTGCCAGCGTCAGCCCCACACGCAGGATCTTCGGTGCCGAGCGCTCAGCCGCGCCGCGCAGCAACTGCCATGCACTCAGGCCGGCCAGCAGGAACGAGCAGGTCAGCGCAGACGCCAGCAGCATGTGTGCGAAGCGGTACGGAAAAGAGGGGTTGAAGATGACTTCTGACCAGCTCACGACGTGGAACACCCCGTCGATGATTTCGTGACCTGCCGGCGTCTGCATCCATGAATTCAGTGCCAGGATCCAGAACGCGCTCACCGTGGTGCCGAAGGCAACGAAGAAGCTCGCCATCAGGTGAACCCGCTCGCTGACCCGGCCATGACCGAACAGCATCACTCCCAGGAAGCCGGCTTCCAGGAAGAAGGCGGTGAGCACCTCGTAGCCCAGCAGCGGACCTGCGACGTTGCCTGCTTTCTCCATGAAGCCGGGCCAGTTGGTCCCGAACTGGAAACTCATCGTCACGCCGCTCACCACGCCCAGCGCGAAGCTGAGCGCGAACACCTTGGTCCAGAAGCGGTAGGACGCGAGCCATGCGGTGTCTCGCGTCGTCAGCCAGCGCCAGCGAAAGAACAGCAGCACCCAGCCCAGTGCGATCGTGATCGTCGGGAACAGGATGTGGAAGGTGATGTTCGCAGCGAACTGCATGCGGGCAAGGATCAGTGCGTCCATGCAGAAACTTCCTTTCAGGAGGGGGTCTTGCCGTCAGTCGCCGGCTTCAACTTGCCAGTGAACTCGAGCAGGCGTTGCACCTTGGAACCCATCTTCATCAGCTGAGCGATGGTCTTCTGGTCCATGCGTTGCACATCGTCGAACCAGGTCGTCATCAGTTCGATCAGGTCGTGCATGCTTTTCATGCGCTGCTGCGCGATGCGATCCTCTTCGGTCTTCGCCTCTTCGAGCAAGGCGTTGCGCAGCATCGACAGCGTGGGCTCGATCTCACGGCGCCGCCGTTCTTCGGCCAGTGTCCGAAAAATCTCCCAGGCGTCGGTCGGCGCCTCGAAGTACTCGCGACGGTCGCCGGGCAGATGGCGCAGCCGGACCAATCGCCAAGCCTGTAATTCCTTCAGACCCATGCTCACATTGGAGCGCGAAAACTCGAGGGACTCGCCGATGTCGTCGGCGTTCAATGGACGCGGGGAGACAAAGATCAGCGCGTAGATCTGGCCGACGGTGCGGTTGATGCCCCAGCGGCTTCCCATCTCGCCAAAGTGGCTGACGAAGCTGCGAACGAGCGGGGAGAGCGCCGAAGCGTGGGGATGGGCTTGCATCAGACCGACTACACCGATATCAATGTTCGAGAGTGTATCGAATATTCAGTATTTACTGAAAATTGGTGCCGCTCCGTCCGACGGATTGATTGAGTCCTGCACTCAGGCCTGCGCCCAGAACACAGCGAACCAGCCCTGGGCATCAACCCAGCAGCGCGTGCGCGCAAACCCCGCCAATTGCAGCAGGGCGGCAAAGCGCTCGACGCTGTACTTGTAAGAGTTTTCTGTGTGCAGGCGCTCGCCAGCCTCGAATTGCCGTTCGCCCTCGGGCCAGCGCACACGCAGCGCACGTCGCGCCTCCAGATGCATCTCGATGCGTGACGCCTCGGGGTTGAAGAAAGCCACGTGGCGCCAGTCACGCGGGTCGAAATCGCTACCGATCAGCCGGTTCAGGTGGCGCAGCAGGTTCAAGTTGAAGGCGGCGGTGACGCCCAGTGCGTCGTCATACGCCGGCTCGAGCCATTCGACGCCCTTGATCAGATCGACACCGATCAGCAGGCCGCCTCCAATCGACTGGCGTCGAACGCTGGCGAGAAACAGCTCGGCCTGCCCGGGGGTGAAATTGCCGATGCTCGACCCCGGGTAAAAGAACACTGGCCTGCCCTGCACCATGTCCGGTGGCAGCGCCAGTGCGCTGGAGAAGTCCAGGCCGACACCTGTCACGCTGAGCGTCGGATGCCGGTGCTGCACGTCGGTCAGCGCCTGTTCCAGAAAGCCCACCGAGATGTCGACCGCGACATAACGTGCGGGTCGCAGCGATGGGATCAGCCGCAGCGCCTTCGCGCAGTTGCCCGCCCCCAGATCGACCAATGTGCCGACCTCGCCGATCGCCTGCGCGATGGCCAAGGCGTTGGCGGACAGGATGGCTGCCTCGGTGCGTGTTGGGTAGTACTCTGGCAACTCGGTGATGGCTTCGAACAGGCGCGACCCCAGTGCGTCGTAGAGGAACTTCGGCGACGTCGTGGCCTGCGCAGCGGCCAGCCCGTCGATCAATTCCTGGCGAGTCAGCTCAGCGTCATCGCGATGCACTTGCACCAGACGAAGGGGCGCGTTTACTGCAGAGCCCGGCGCTGGCGATGAGACGGACGATGCGGTGGGATTCAAGGCAGGGTACTCCATGGTCGGTGGTCGGCCGTGCTGCCCCGACCTTTCAGCGCATTGTGTTGCCTGGCCACTAACAGCGCAGGGCGTGGACACAATCTGCGACGCGCCAGGCTTCGGCAATGCCCACCCCCGATAATTCGCGACGCTTTCGACCACCTCCATGCAGATCGGTTTTTCCAATAACGAGTTTTTGTTTGGCGTGATGGTCGCAGCAGGCGCCTGCCGCTGGGCCTGGCGGCGCAAGTTGAGCCGGATGACCGAGCCACCGCAGCGGCGGCCGCTGTGGGCGAGCCTCGGCAGCGAGTTGTTCGTTGTCGTCGCGCTGATCTTCACCTGTCGTGTGGCGATTGCAGACTGGCCTAGCGTGCCATCGGGTTCCATGGAGCCCACGTTGCGGGTGGGTGACTACCTGCTGATCAACCACCTGGCTTATGGTCCGAGGCTGCCGTTCACCAATACGGCCATCGAGTTCGGGCAGCCGCAGCGCGGAGACGTGGTCGTCTTTCGCTACCCGCACGATGTGTCGCAGTTCTATGTCAAGCGCCTGGTCGGCATGCCGGGCGATGTGGTGGCATTCACCGGCGGGATCGCCTCGATCAACGGCGAAGCACCGAAGGCAGAGATGCTGGAGGACGATGAACTGGCTCCATTGCAGGTGCGCCGCACCGACGAGGATCGTGGCCAGTGGATGGTTCTTGAATCGGCCGCGGCGCCACCCCGCGTGCTGAAGATCAACCCTTTCATCCTCGGCCGCACACCGCTCAATCTGGACGACACCGGCCTCTCCGCGCACTGCCAGTCTCCGCGAGGAGGTGAATGGCAATGCACCGTGCCGGCGGGCCAGTACCTGATGCTTGGCGACAACCGA
>Ga0214921_10000149_pt1 | contig 132018 bp, 127 predicted proteins | sample LL1505_MetaG_FD_177992 | JGI IMG/M metagenome (GOLD analysis project Ga0214921, IMG submission 177992) | Freshwater microbial communities from Lake Lanier, Atlanta, Georgia, United States - LL-1505 | ecosystem: Environmental > Aquatic > Freshwater > Lake | place: USA: Georgia | collected... | reverse complement strand
CTTAACCTTTCAGGTAGTCAGTCCTTCGGACTTAACCTTTCAGGTAGTCAGTCCTTCGGACTTAACCTTTCAGGTAGTCAGTCCTTCGGACTTAACCTTTCAGGTAGTCAGTCCTTCGGACTTAACCTTTCAGGTAGTCAGTCCTTCGGACTTAACCTTTCAGGTAGTCAGTCCTTCGGACTTAACCTTTCAGGTAGTCAGTCCTTCGGACTTAACCTTTCAGGTAGTCAGTCCTTCGGACTTAACCCAGGCGGGCCCACTCAATGTTATCCACCACAGGAGAAGCACCACCATCTGCATCGCGGTAAACGCGGATCCAGAAGCAACCATAGTCATAGGGTGACGTCAGGTCCTCTGCAACACCCTCAGAGCCAGAGCCATTCACACCAGAGACCTGGATCCAGACCTGGCGGTGCGCATTGCCCGCTGCCGTGCTGACAATTGTCACACGGCGACCCAGATCACGGACCAGAGTGGGTGTTGTGCCGTAAGAGAAAGTAGGGGCACTAGCGCTCTTCACGATGGAGTTCAGACCAGAGCCGATGGCACCCGCATCCGTAGCGATGAATGTGTTCATGTCAGCATCTGTCACGAACATGTAGTTAGAAGAAGGATCCGCAGAAGGCAGCTGACGCAGGAACTTCACGGTGGGCTCAACCTGGGAGAAAGTGCGGAGAGTGGAAGACATCTTATATTCAGGTGCGCGGTTTTTTTCAGAGGACACGTGCCAGGTCCTTACAGAGTCGCCCCAGGCGCTGGGCCTTCCCACCATCTTCCCACTGCGCTTTTGTGAACGGAAATCCGGCGATGGGGCGCCACCCGCCTGCGGCCGGCACCAGGAGTTTGTTGGCCGCCGCTGCCCGTTGGAGGAGCTCCACTACAACACGGATGGAGCAGCCGCCTGTTATGGGCGTTATAAACAGAGGTAAAACGCCCATATTCACACGGAATGCGTCGGGACCGTACACGATACCCTGTGCTGTGCGGCGTCCTCTGGTTGTATCTACATATCCCACGGTCGCATAGTTTGGTCCAGAGGCCTGGTCAGAGGCAACATACAACTTCCATTCAGGGGGTGGAGTGGTCGGTGCAGTGCGACGGGGTTGAGGCGGAGGTGGCGGAGGAAGAGGGGCAGCTCCCAGAGGAAGGCGCGGAGGTGCCAGAGCGATCGGCTCCAGGATGGGTGCGGCGCGGGCCCCTTCATAGAGCCGTTTGAACGTGCGTCCACCAACCCGAATACAGCGGCCCGTGCGGGGATTCTGCTCAAATCCGGGGTCACATGCGGCACGGAGAATGGAATGCGCCGGATACTGTACGGGCGCGGGTGCACGGTAGTCATCTCCTAGAAACGCACCAAGCGTCGGACGGGGACCCGGTCTCTGCGGAAATCCATACAGTGCCGGCGAACGCGGAGCACGCACTGTTTGACGATTGCGATGATGCCGGCGAATCGGCTCTCCATATCCAACACCTAGGCGGAGCTCTCCCGCATCAATGTCACCGACCTTCACCAGCTCTCTGGCAATGCGCCCGCGACTGCTAATACAACGCAGTGTGTGGGGATTCAAAATCATACCAGGTGGACAAGCCATTGTGGGTCCCTTACTGGGGGGCGACGATTTTAGTCTTCTATCTTATTAGAAGGACATCGGGATGGTAAGGACGACACTAACAAAAACTAGGACATGGAAGATGCCACGTCTCATGTCGGAGGCGTATTGTCGGCGCACTCCATGTCGGCGAATGGGTTTCACTCAGAGGTCTTCTTGTCGGCCATGGAAGAACTGCTTTCGTCGGCAGACACGACGACGCCAGTCCAGGCAATCGGTGTGAGACTGTGGGCTGTTAGTGCGGCATTCGTCTGACTGAATGGGCGGGAGCCGAAGAATCCCGTGTGGGCTGACAGTGGCGAAGGATGCGGTGCCTTCAGAACGGTGTGATCACGGTCACGGATGGCCGTAAAGACAGCAGTATGCTCCAACTTCTTCTGTGCGTTGGCGCCCCAGGCAATCACAACAACGTGGGGGGCGGACCGGAGCACCGTGGCCAGAATCTGCGCTGTTAGCTCTTCCCAGCCGATGCCCGCATGCGACAAACGCGCACCCTGAATCACGGTCAGAATGTCATTCAGCAACAGAACTCCTTGGTCGGCCCAGCTCTGGAGAGACCCCGTTGTTGGAGGCGCAACACCCAAGTCGGCAGACAGCTCCTTGTAAATATTCTGGAGAGAGGGTGGCAGCTTCAGCACAGAGGGGCGCACGCTGAAGGCCAGGCCGTGTGCGTGACCGGTGGTTGGATAAGGGTCCTGACCCAGGATGACAACACGTACGGCTGCAGGGTCCGGGCAGGCACGGAGGGCGGCAAATGTATCTTCTGCTGCCGGAAGAATCGGTGCTGCCAGTGCCTGCGCTGCAAGTCGCTCTTGGAGTCGCTTGCCGGGAGCAGAATCAATATAGGGGCGCAGGAGGGTTCGCCAGGCAGGTGACAGGTCTGTTAGGGCGGTCTCCAGGTAAGAAGGGGGGGAAGGGTCGTGGTCTTCTAGCGGGACGGCTGCCGTGCCGGCACCTCCTATGGCTGAAGGAGATGCCTCCACTGGGACCGGAAGTGACGCATAGAAGGCAGAGACGACCGGATGACACCGAATCTTGCGGGGGTCCAACTTCCAGACATACAGACCCTCCAGACTCCTAACACGACTCAGTGCTACATAGGCCTGACCGTATTCAAAGGTGGAAGAGCCGATGTCAATCAGCGCGCAATCCAGAGTGGCCCCTTGGCTCTTGTGGATTGTAATGGCGTAGGCAACCCGCAGAGGAATCTGAGCACGACCGATTCCCTCAAACCCTCCAGCTTTGTTGGAGGGAACACCTGCTCCAGTTACACTGGAGCTTCCGCACTCTTCTAGCCACCAGTGGGCGCGGTCCAGAAGAATCGGGTCACGATGATTCATGAAGCGCACCATCGGGAGTCCGCCATCGCTAAATCCGGTGACAACACCACGGGAGCCATTCACCAGTCCGTGGTCCTGGTCCAGATTCACAATCAGCATCACCTGTGCCCCCACGGCCAGCTCCAGTTTCGGGTCGTAGGGAGCATCGGAATCTAGGCGCTCTAGGGCAACCAGAACATCGGGGTCGTCGGGTGCGACAATCAGCGTCTTGGGCTGTGTAACACTGGCTCCCCGTCGGACTACACTCTTGTCCATCACAATCGTCTGAACATCGTACGTGTGGCGCTCTGTTGTCAGTGCCTCCATGTTACGCCGATTGACCTCCTCCACTTCGGCATTGCGTGTAAAGAGGAGTGTGGGACGAATCTCATTTTCCTGCCAGGGCAGCCCCAGGCGCTTCTCTAGAATTCCGATGGATGCCGGTGTCAGCTCTCCCAGTCGAGCTTCATTCAGAAGCGTCTGGAAGGTGGTATCCGTTTGGCGTAGAATTTGACGGAGATAGATGGTATCATCAATCAGCTGGGGCCACAGGGTCATTTCAAAGATGAATCGCGTGCCACCGGACGCATCCCGTGATACGGGCGGCAACTGACAGAAATCGCCGGCAAACACAAGCTGGAGCGCGCCGAATCGCTGCTCGGGTCGACACCGAATGCGCCGGGCCACACAGTCCAGCTTCTCCAGAAATTCGGGACTCATCATACTGACTTCATCCACAATCAGGAGCTGCGTGTCCGTCCAGCGGCGGACGGCACGGCGATTCCGTTTGATGGCATCCACCAGGACAGCAGGAGAATCCTTGGCAAGACCAACACCGGCCCAACTATGGAGTGTCTTGGCTCCACAGTTGAGTAGGAGGGCCGCGCAGCCCGTGAGAGCGGTGACGGCATAGCGGATACCGGCGCGTTCGGCCCATTCCGTAATGGCGCGGATTGTGTGGGATTTTCCCGTGCCGCCGGCGCCCGTTAGAAATATATTGCGGCCATGTTGGACAGCATGAAGAGCTGCGGCCTGCTCTTTGTTCAGAGGGATTGACATCGTCGTCGTTTTGTCGCTTGTTAGTAACGCGGGGTGAGTTTAGGCGGTCACCTTTGCGGTGGTCGGAGTTGGAGTGGATACGGAAGCTCTTGAGGAGGACAGTACTAAGGGCAGCGGTAAAAATGACGCGACGTTGAGCGCAGTAGCGGGTTGGCCGACAACGATGACAGAAATTCTCCGGACAGAGTACGCAATGGCCACTACCTCCGCCGATGTTGGTATTGCAGAGATGATTACAAATCCTATTGATTCTGCACAGCTTCGTGCGGCTGCCGTAGCGAAACGCCGGGCACGGGAGGCTGAAGAGCCTCTCCTCACACCCAATCCGCATCGGTTCGTTCTATTTCCTATCGTCTATGACGACGTATGGCGTAAATACAAGGACCATGTGTCCGTTTTCTGGCGACCGGAGGAGGTGGATTTATCCAAGGATGCGCGTGATTGGGCGACGCTGAATACGGGAGAGCAGCATTTTATCAAGCGAATTCTGGGGTTCTTCGCGGGGTCGGATGGCATTGTTATGGAGAATCTGGCACAGCGATTTGCCGTGGAGGTGCAGGTACCGGAAGCGCGTCAGTTCTATGCCGTTCAGCTCATGATGGAGTCCATTCATTCGGAGCAGTATTCGCTACTGATTGATGCCTACATTGAGGACCGGGCTGAGAAGCTAGAGGTGTTACGGTCGATTCAGACGGTGCCCTGTATTCAGAAAAAGGCGGAGTGGGCGCGCAACTGGATTGAATCGGAGGAGGCGGACTTCGCCACGCGTCTCATGGCGTTCGCGGCAGTGGAGGGCATTTTCTTCAGCGGGGCCTTCTGCTCTATTTTCTGGCTGAAACAGCGGGGTCTCATGCCGGGACTAACAGCGTCCAATGAGTTCATTGCGCGGGATGAGGGGCTCCACACGGATTTCGCCTGTCTGCTGTATTCCAAGTGCCGGCACAAGCTGCCGAAGACAAAGGCGCATCGGCTGATTCGGGAGGCGGTCAAGATTGAGAAGGAGTTCATTACGGAGGCGTTGCCATGTTCTCTCATTGGCATGTCGGCTGCGCGGATGGGCGAATACATCCAGTTTGTGGCGGACCGTCTGTTAGTATCTCTGGGTTATGATAAGTTGTGGAATACGGCCAATCCATTTCCGTGGATGGAGCGTATTTCATTGGAGGGCAAGGACAACTTCTTTGAGAAGCGTGTGACGAATTATGCGCTGGCGGGAGTGGGTGTGGCGGCAGAGAAGATGGGGTTTGCGCTTGACGAAGATTTCTGAAAGAAATCTACATGTGAGCGGTGCCCACGGAAGACTTCTAAACAGTCGGACATCCCGCGCGCTGAATCGCCGCAATTGCTGCAGAAGGCGGACCCCGATACGGGTCATTCGTTGCCGGATTTGCCAGAATCCGGGCCTTTTTGTAACGCAGATAGTCAGTTGCGGAAGCAAACTGATACGCAGCACGGTTCGTTGCGACACGGGCGGCATTTACGTGGCCATAGAGAGCGGCATCCGCCTTGCCGGCCAGGCGCTGCGTTGATGTTAGAGTGCCTTCGGGGGAAGGCAGTACAGGTGAGCTCCAACATGCGATTCCGGCCGATGGGTCACAGCCACCACAGGTGCCCTGGTATGTAGACATTCTTCTGCCTTGGAGTGCGGTTCTGTGGGTGCTAGGTGTTCATCGTCGTCGCTGGCAGCGGGGCGGCCGCCAGAGGGCTTAAAGAACTCCTCTGTTTTCAGGGGCGCATAGAGCTCTGGGCATTTGCGGGCATCGTGTTTGGTGTTACCACAATGTGCACAAGGTGTTGCGTTGTCCATACTGTTTATTCTAACAAAAGAAGTGTAGGTATTGCTTAGGTTAGCGCTATCAAATAAAGTTTAGACTAGAGTGTTCTCTTGTTTGTCTAATTATCTGTCGTTTAACGACTGTTTATTAGAGATTCTATGGGATAGTTTAGTCGACAGATTTATGATAGCCACTAGCTAGAGGGGTGTGGTTACAGGTCCGAATGTGTCCGTGGACCTGACAGTCGTGTGCGCCACACACCAATTTCCGTGCGATGAGTTACACGGAGTTCCGGTGGACAGAGTCGTAAGAACTCCTCAAAGAGAGCGCGGCGATGCTCATGGAGTACTTGGCTCCAGAGGCGATAATCCTGTACGCGGGGTCTAGGCTGTTGCTGTTGCAGAGGCATCTGTGGCGGTTGTCGTTGTAGTCTCCCCTGTGTTCGGGTAGCCACCCCAGGTCACTTTTTTGGCTGTCAGACGGGCCGACCAGTCATCAAAGAGTTGAATCCGGGGTGCTAACGACGGAGAGCTCCATTTGAGCGTACCAATCGGGGTCGGTGATTCCAGGTCATACGTGTAGGCAATTGTTGTTGCGGGATCCACAAGATAGACAATTCCCTGAATGTCCATCTTGTAGAGTGTAACGGGAAGGAGACCGGCAGTAGCAGACATCGTACGGGGTGTGATAGTTGGTGGCGGTACTGACTGTCAAATTTACATGCCAGTGACTATCATAAATCTGTCGACTAAACTATCCTCTTGAAACGCGCAATCTATTGATTGTGCGTCAACGTGATTGTGTAACAATCATGGAATCTCTAAATAACAGTCGTAGACTATGCGACAGTAAATTAGACTAACTAAAAATCACTCTAGTCTAAACTTTATTTGAAAGGCTGTCGCCAGACAGCCGACTGCTTCGGCTGATAGCGCTAGCGATTGTTGGCGCTACCGATTAAAGCAGAACAGTAGAAACAGAAAATGACCGTTTTTATCTTTGTCCGGCACGGTCAGGCAACTCACAATCTGTCGGGAGCGTATTGGGACCCCGCCGAAAGAGACGCAGCACTAACACCCGAAGGAGTTCGTCAGGTGCGGGCGATACGTGCGGAACGGCTGGGAGAGCGCTGTGATGCGGTCTGGTGCTCTCCGCTTCAACGGTGTCGGGCCACCTTGCTTCTGTTACTGGGTGACATGGCCCGGATTGCCCGTGTCTTTCTGGATGACCGTCTGATGGAACCTCAGGGTGGCGGCGGTGTCGTGAATCGTCGGGCAGAATGGTCAGTGTTACGGGATGATTTGCCATCCCAGTGGGATACAACGAATATTAGTGTGGTGAATCCTTTTGATGTATGGGTGGAAGGTGGTACAGTTGGAGAGGAGGGGCATGATGGATTTGACCGGCGGGTGCGGGTCTGGACGGAGGAAATGCACCGGCGCTGGCCATCCGGTCGTATTCTAGTCGTAACACACCATGATTGGATTGCATCATGGTTTCGGCAATTCGGAGGCGCTGAGCGGCGGCGCGTCTCTCTGCAGAATGCGGAGTGGATTGTGGGTCAGTGGCCTGTGGGTCGGTAGTGGGCGATAAAAAACGTGACTGTGTCGGCTGGGTGGGTGGCGTGGGCAGTACGTTACAAGGATGACCTGTAAAACGTGTCTGGCGTGGTTAAAGATTGCCCGTGTGCATGGAGGCGATGGAAGCTGTCCTGCGCGGGCAGCGGCATGGTGTTCGCGGTGTTGCTGTAAGGGGCACATTCCATCGGAGTGTGATGTGGATTCGTCCAAAGTGTTAATGGTAGAGCGACCGGCAACGCTGGAAGAGTTGATTCCCGAAGAGGTGCGGGAGCGATGGGGTATCAGCAGTCGCACCGAAATTGAGTGGTCAGAGTCAAAACCGACCGACATTGATTTGATTGAGGCCGAAATAGCGGAAAACAATACAATTGAAATCCGCTATAGCGCGAAAGGTGGTTGGGATTCCGGTTTGAACAAACAGCTGGAGAAGTTCATCAAGGCGCATGGGCTGCCTTCCAGTTCTTCAAAGGATACGAAACTGTTACGGTTGCGTCAGTGGGCCGTGTCACAGGGCAAAAAGATACGCATAGTAGAGGAATGAACGCTGGTTACTTTTCTGTTGGAAGGGAAGGATATTCTGGACAAGACAAACATGTAGAAGTCGGAGTGGAAGACCTTTTGATGCCAGTTGATTTAGGGAAGGCTTCGCAGGGAGGAGGTCGTCGGAGACGGTATCAGAAGAAAAGGAAAACACATCGGAAACGCTCACACTCTAAACGACGAACGGCATCTATTCGTCATCGGCGCTAGAGCCTCCATCAATCAGCTGAATCTTTCCCAGATGGAGCCCACAGAATGAATTCCCCTCCTTCTTTTTGTTACTACATTGCTCTTTGTTGTTCAACTTCCAAGAGCAACGCTGCTCCGGTGTAGGTAGAATCCCCGCTTTGCGTCCCCGTTGGCCTGTTGCAGCGGCGGCTGCAGCGGTCCCTGCCCCGCCTACTTTGCGAATGACCGTTGTAGTACCAGCGGTTGTTGTAATCATTGTGACAGGAGGAGATGCGGCAGTTGTAAGCCAATCTATAATCGTCTCCCGACCAACAAGTGCGATAGCCGTTTCCAGATGAAGCCGTGCAGAGGCGTGTGATGCTGACATTCTTCTAACAAGATTGGAAGAGTTATTTAACCCACCGCTTCAGGAAAAGATGATAAAATCCCGCTCCGGCTAGCGCAACGGCGACCCACAACAGGGGTGACAGAGCTGCGCTATCGCCAACAAACGGCTCATTTCGAACTGGCGGTGGCGGAGGAGGCGTTGCACAAAAGCCCTGTGGACAACGGTGATCTCCCGGTATTGCGGGCCGAAACGGGGGGCGTGACAGGGCACGGGCGTGTTGGTCTCTTTGTTGTGATGTAAGCAGTGGTCCCATAGATGTCATTCAGATAGGGGAGTGTGACTGCCTTACTGAGAGTCGCGATTCAGTTCGGTTGTCCGCGCCTAGAGAGTTTCTGTGGCCCCGTAAGGAGTATGAGTGACAGTATTCTCCAGAAGATTGCCGACAAGGAGTCCACACCGGAAGAGAAGGCGGCGATGGATGCCTCTATCCGGGAAGCGCGGCGCTCTGTCGGAGCACGCCGTCTGGTAACCTTGACACGGGAGGCACTGTCGCGGGGGCTGACACCGGAGGAGATAGTCGGCGCTGATACGGAGCTAGCGTCTCTGAAGGAGGAGTATCCAAAGTTGTTTGAGATGGTGTGCGACCCACGATGCTCTCCGGCAATGCTGACCGCCATGCTGGCCCAGTTGGAGGCCGTGGAGGCGGGGCGAAAGACGACCCATGATGCGTCGGTGTTTGTGGGAACCGCCCTGGTGAACTCCTACGTCCGCCCCCGCCTAGGAATGGACCCAGTGCCTCTTCAAGGTTCAACGCGGCCAGCTGGTCATCCGTCTGGCCGGCACTGAGGCGATTTTCCGCGATGCCGTGCGCAGTACACCAGAGACGACTGGCGCGAATATTGATGCGCAGAAGGTCTAACACTATCGGGCGGGCGGGTTCACGAAGAACATTCAGTGTTATCTGAATATTCATCGTTTGCTGGAGTTCAATGCGCTCCTGATAGTCCGTCATGTCGGTGACCCACTTTTCCGGCAGGCACGCATCGGCAAACAGGCGATTCCATCCATTCGGCGCATCGGTGGCCGTAAGGGTGCGAAGCAGCTGGAGAACCCAGTCCGGAATTGTGGAGCGGCGCTGACAGCCTATCCAGTAACGCTCCGAATTGGCAGGACGGGATGTATGCGGTTTTAGAAGCAGTGTGCGCTCAAAACAGGTGGAAAGAGCCCATAGTAGCTCCAGTGTGCCCCGATTCTTGGTGTCAAACACTTTCAGTACCATCGTGCCGCCCGGACGCAGTGTGAGAAACCCGGCCAGTGCCTCTGCTGCTAACAGTCTCTGAACCGTATTTTCTTGGCCGTTGTAATCATTGCTGAAATCAAAGCCGCCATCTGCGGTGTAGAGGTCCGCGGGATGTGACAGATGACTCCGTGCCGCGGCAGCGAAGGCGGTTTGATTGGCTAGGTTGTAGAGATTTCCCGTGTTGTCAGCACCATAGGTTACATGAACGGTGGGATGCTCCCGCAGGAATGCCTGGGATTTGCGCCATCCGGGAACCGTGCGCTCCGTGGAGCGTAGTGTCATCGCGATTGATTTCGTAGCGGGGGCGCGATGCTGAATGGCTTCCAGAAAGCCGCCGGGGCCTTCGGCCGTATGACTGGTACAGCTAACACTCCGCAGTCCCAGAAAATCCCAGATTTCTAGCATCTTGAAATAACTGCGGCTGAGGGGCTGAATCGCGGCAATGGACCGATGCATCCGCTTTTGAAGTGACAGAAAGACGTATTCATAGGGATTTGTTATCTTCTTGGCATCGTCCCAAACACCATCGGGATGAACGGCTTCAATTTCCGCCTTGAGGCGAAGGAGCTCATCGTGACGGGTCGTGTGAAACGCCAGTTGACCGGGGCCGGGCTCAGGTGCTACAGGGTAAGGGCATGTTGGTTGAGGGGCAACAGGCTCTAACCAGATGTGTAGGGGGGTGTCCATGGTATGTTAGGGGGTTTTTCCGCTTAGACCGGCAGGTCTTCACCAAAACAGTGTGGGGGTCATCCGTTTAGAAGGGTGTAACAGTGCTAGCGCTATCCAATAAAGTTTAGACTATAGTGATTTCTAGTTAGTCTAATTTACTGTCGTGAAACGACTGTTAATTAGAATGTCTAGAAGATAGTTTAGTCGGCAGATTTATGATAGCCACTAGCTGATTACTCATCCACCAGAATTACTTCCAGCTCTGGCAGAGTGGTTGCAAGACTAATTGTTGGGTCCATGGGTGGCAGCGCCGCGGGAATGCGGATATCCTCCTGCCGACAGCCGGGCTTATCGGGTGCCTCCAGAATCGCATCAATCTGCTCCTGAACCAGCTGGGGGGCGCGCTCAATTGTGCGGCGCGGGGGTGGGGCCGTGGCAACCAGCTCTGTCAGTGCCGCCTCATCCAGCAGCACCTGCGTGAAAGAGGTGCCGCCCCGAATCGGCTGACCGGTCATGATGTTGGCTGACACACCGGTAACCGGGTCCATCTCACCGAACAGCGCAGCACGGAGCATGATGTCCTCTGCCTGCTCAAAGGATGCCTTCGCCAGAGGGCCAATCTTCTTCTTTTGCGTGCCGTGGCGGTCTGCTGACATCAGACGACCCCGGTTCGTCATCGTATCCACCAGCAGGGCAATGTGACGGTAATTCACGGGTGCGGCCTCTGCAAACAGCGTGAAGATTTCACGGAACAGAATCTGGCGGGCGGCTTCAATGCCCAGATTCTCATAGATGTCATGGACGTGATTGCTGATGAGTCGGCGCCCATCCACATCGGGATGAATGAGAACATCCAGGAAATTCGTGCCGAACGTATCCAACACAAACTGCTCCACGGGCTCATACTTGCCATCGGCGTCAGGGTTGCGCTCAAACACCTCATCAGGAACCTTGCGGAAACTGACAGCACGAAGACCCGGCAGACCGCGCACCAGTGTCTGTGTGAGCAGCTTTGTCTGCGTTGCCTTCACTGCGGCCAGGTCATCCAGTGCACCCTTGTCAGCATTCTGGGCCAGGCGCACACGGAAGACCATGCGACTGGCATTATGGTCAGTGTATGTCATCTTCACGGAGTCACCGGCAGCCATACGGAGAACATACGCGACATCCTCCATGGTGATGTTCTTCGCGAACATCTTCTCACGGTCCATCTCCAAGCGTACAATCCAGGGACTTTGTTGCGGGGTGGCTGCTGTGGTCGTGGGTCCCGTTGCCGCACCAGCTGCTGCGCCACCGGCTGCCACACTTGTGGGGGGTGATGAATCCTGCTCAAACATGTTGAAGAAGCTAAGCCACTCATTGTCCTCACCCACAATCGTGGCGCTATCATGGGGGTCATAGTAGATGCGACTCTTGGTCACTAGGTCCTTCAGCATCGTGAATTCCAGCTCCTGTGAAAGGCGACGGGCTTCCTCCTTGGACTTACGAATGTCGGGGCGGAGATAGATAGTTAGAGACGTGGCGCGGGGATTCTGGGTTACCTTGAGAAGCTCCTTCAGACGTGGCACACCCCGTGTCATACCGGACTTCGCGGCGACACCGGACAAGTGGAAGGTGTTAAGCGTCATCTGAGTTGTTGGCTCACCCAGCGACTGTGCAGAGATAATTCCCGCCATCTCACCGGGCGCTACCCAGGTCTTCATGTGACGAACCACAATCTGCTCTGCCAGCCAGTCAAACGCGGGGCGCGTGAAGCCGCGGGCCTGGAGCTCACGGGGGTTCAGATGGAAGCGAAGCAGGGCACCCCACAGCGCATTATCCGCGCGTGTACGCGCATGAATGCGCTCAATCGTCTCCAACACATGCGCACCCGGAACTGGCGTTCCCTGTCCCGGTGTCAGACCCAACTGCTGAATCGCGTCGCCAATCAGACGACGCAGATGGACAGCCGACTGAACGGAGCTCTCCACGCGTCCACCCCAGACATTGCGAACCAACATGTCACGGTCACGGAATAGTGTATCCAGATAGGCCTGTGACTTGTCAGCCGCAACATCGGAGACGGCGAACTTGTCACGAATCTCTGTGTCGGTCATTTTGGCCAGACCGATGGGCTGATTCTCAATCTTTGTAGCGGAGGTGCCATCGTCGCCGTAGGCGAACTGGACAATCAGGCCGCCCGCATCACGGACCGTGCCATCATGGTAGGTCATGAGGTCCTCCATGGTTTTCACTAGCTGACGCTGCATATATCCTGAATCTGCAGTTTTTACAGCCGTATCAATCAGACCCTCACGACCCGTCATGGCGTGGAAGAAGAACTCTGCGGGTGTCAGACCCTTGACGAAGGAGCTCTCAATGAAACCGCGGGCCTCCGCACCATCATCGTAGCGCTTGAAATGCGGCAGCGTGCGGTCCTGGAAACCGTAGGCAATGCGCTTGCCCTCAATGGACTGCTGTCCCAGCAGCGCAATCATCTGGGCAATATTGAGGTCGGAGCCCTTGGAGCCACAGCGGACCATATTCACCATCCGATTTGCGGCAATCAGCGACTTCAGACCGGCCTTGCCGGCAGAGCTAATCGCTTTGTTGAGTGTCTCAAACACTTTCATCTCAAACGCCTCCTGATTCGTGCGACCCGATGTGTTGTCAAACAGGCCGGTGTGAATCTGGAGCTGGAGCGACTCAATCTGCTTCTTGAGTGTCGTCAGGTCCGCACCGATGACACCCAGCGTTTCCGTATCGGCAATCAGGTCACTCAGACCGACAGAGAAACCGGCATTCTGAAGATAGGTCGCCACAACGGCCTGGAGGGAATCTAGGAAATCCACGGTCACTTCGGGACCGAAGTCATTGTACAGAATGTGAATAAGGGCCTTGTCAAACACATCGCCATCCAGAACGCCCTGCTCAATGACACCGTTCTTTATAATGACGTAGTTGGGGTCGCCCTTGCCCTTGGCCTCATCCCACATCTTGTTACCCATCTCCAGATAGACCGCGGGAAGCAGGGCGCTCACCACCTGGAGACCGGACCACATGGGAGTGGGGTCCGTCTTTGCGGGAGGAGGAATACGTCCGTCCCAGCGCTTGCTATGAACCAACAGGTTCATGAAATCCCGTCGGCTGAAGAACTCCGACGGGCGTGTTAGCCGATTGACGCCCACCAGCGTGTCCTGAACCACGGAAACCAGTGGCTTGGACAGACGCGGGCTGATGAGCTGTTTGGGCACCGCGGCGATTTCGCGGAGCTCCGTTGCGGCTTCAACGGATTGGGGGCAATGCATGTTCATTTCGTCTCCGTCAAACTTCCTATCGTTAAACGATAGGAAACCTTGACTTTCGCCAAGGAATAGACTTTACCTTAAACTCCTCTGTGAGAGGAATCGACCGCCGTCAAGTCGTTGCACCTTCCACTGTCATCCGACAGAAGCTTGGCTCAGGATTGCCCATTCCTTGTTACAGTGTTTTCACACTCTAACTCAGATCCAGTTGGGTTGTTACTGTCTGACATGTAAGATGTCAGAGTCCTACGGTCTTTCTCCGCAGGTTCAGTACCAACTGGCTTTAGGGGTTTCCCTGAATTTGACGGTCTTGCTAAGTGTTCGCAATAGAGACACTTAACTAGATAGTTATATCGCTGACATACTGGAGATGAAGCAGTAGCCATGCGGAGGTGATTACACTGTTTTCCCCCAAGAGTTTTCACCTCAACTCTTGGAGCAGCTACCTGTTGCTGACTTTGACGAACACGTTAATCAGCATTATACGGCTTCGTAACCGACACGTTCAGCCGGAACGTGGAATACGGCAGCACCCGCACCCGGTGGCACATCATGGACATGCGGTGGAGTGACGGCTGACGGTTGAAGAGCACCGGGTCGCCATCCAACAGGTGGCGATTCACCACGTCGCCCTCATAGAGACTGAGGGTCTTCGTGTTGATGTGCTTGAGACCGATGCTGCGACCATCCACACGGACGACCGACTTCGCGCCCGGATAGGTGTCCGGGCCATTCTGGACCAGCGCATACAGGCGGTCAATGTTGAACGCGGTCACACGCTCTGGGAAGGTCAGGTTCATCGCGACTTTCATTGGCACACCCAGCTCCTCTACGGAGATGTTGGGGTCCGGTGTAATCACGGAGCGGGCAGAGAACTCCACGCGCTTGCCCTGAAGATTGTTACGGATGCGGCCCTCCTTTGTGCCCAGACGCTGGGACAGAGACTTCAGGGGGCGACCGGACCGCTGGGCCGACTGACCGACACCCGGCAGATTGTTATCCACCAGTGTGGCAACGTGGAACTGCAGGAGCCCCGTCCATTCATCAATGGCACGCTTCTTGGCTCCCTTCGCAATCTTCTCACGGAGCATGCTGTTCGTTTTGATAATGTCAATTAGCTTCTGTGTGAGGTCATCTTCGGACCGCTGGTTGTTGTCCTGGAGCACAGAGGGGCGGACCTGCGGCGGCGGAATCGGCAGAACGGAGCACATGAGCCAGTCGGGGCGACACCAAAGTCGGCTGAAGCCCATGAAATCCACATCTTCGTCGCTAATGCGGCGCAGAAGACGATAGACATACTCTGGCTCCAAGAAACGACGCACGACGCTGGCCGTCTCATCGCCCGCAACCGCAGTGGCGGCACCTGATGCGGCTCCGCTAGCCGCGGTATCCGTTGTGGGAGTGATACCGCGCCACTCTGCGACCACCCGACAGATGTCCTCATCCACGAACCGATGGGGCTGTCGCGCACCGCACCCGTCCTCCGTCTTTTCACCGCAGCGGCTCACGGACTGACACTCCACGAAGACGGCCTTCCAGCGATTCTCTCCCTTGAGACGGCGAATGGCCTTGGAGGACTCCTTGTTAATCAGTAGCTTCGCGCACTTGACACAGACACAGCGGAGAACCTTGAGGAGATACTTGAATGTATGAATATGATAAACGGGACGCTCTAGCCGATAGTGACCGAAATGGCCGGGGCAGCGGTGATTGTCCAGGCCACACGAACGACAGAGCTTTCCGTTTTCTAGTACGCCCATGCGGGGGTCGGCCAGTCCGCCGATTTTTCCCTCTTGGGTGTTGTGCGTCGTAACTTCCACGACAGAGCGCCGGATGATTTCATCCGGGCTGAAGAAGCCGAATTGGATGCCAACAATGGCCTCCGTTTCGGAGCTATGGGAAAGAGTTGGCATACCTGGTATCTGTCGTGGTTTTTTTAGGCGGGGGTGACGCGACCTACCCGTCAAGTTTGGGGCGGCTCTCCGACTCTTTAGGCCGACAGTGTAGGGTAACACGACTCGTATGCCATCGCTACTGGAAGAGTTACGCAAAGCCACAGAGTTTGGTGGAATGGACCCGCATTCTGCTGTGGGGTTTTTCACGCACTTTCTGTTTCTGGCGGTACCCGGTATTCTGCTGGGTCATGTGATGGACGAAGGGATTCGGTCACTTCAACAGCGGTATCAGTTGTCAGAGTGGCTCTGTTTGGTGGGACAAACAACGGCATGGGCCATTTTCTTCCTGTTCTTGTATAACGTTGTGCCGCGGTATGGTGCGGAATTCCAGAGCAGTTACGCGGGGTTGGCATTTGTTACACTCTTCTTCACGGTGCAGACAAACTATGTCGCGAACTTACAGAAGGTTCTGCGATTCACGGACAGAGCGACTAGTGCTAGCGCTTTCCAATTAAGTATCGACTAAATGGATTTCTAGTTCGTCTGATTAGCAGTCGCGTTGCGACTGGATAATTAGAGTGTCTAGGAGTTTATTTGGTCGGATGTTTAATGAAGGCCACTAGCTATCCAATAAATAGTAGACTAGAATGTTTTTTGTTAGAGTGTCTAGAAAAATGGTTTAGTCGATGGATTTATGATAGCTAGTGGCCTAAAAATGACCGCCGTGACCGTCATGGCTGGCGGGCACCCCTGTACGATGAGTCTCCGTGTTGTAGTGGGTCCGATGTTTGCGGGAAAGACCTCTGAAATCCAGAGTGTTGTGCGGCGGTATGCGCGGCTAGGCAAGGCGGTGTTGGTTCTGACAGCGGATATTGATAATCGTTACAGTACGACGGCAGCGATTGTCAATCATGACCGGACGGTGACTCCGGCACGGGCGGTGCCTGTGGCAGGTGGGCTCCTGGGCGTTCTGGAATGGGAAGATTTCCGGGCCGCCACTGCGGTTGTTGTGGATGAGGCCCAGTTCTTCGCGGACTGTTTGATTCCATTTGTGCGTTCGGCGGTGGATACCTGGGACAAACACGTGGTCGTTGTGGGTCTGGATTCCGATGCGGAGCAGCGACCCTTCGGTGATGTGCTGGCACTCATGGCGCATGCGGATTCCATTGAGAAGAAGACGGCTCTTTGCCTACAGTGCGGAGATGGCACGGCGGCCATCTTCACCCGGCGTCTGCGGCCGCGGGTCGCTGTAGATGGCAGCGATGGACCGGTGGAAGTCGGGGGTGCGGATATCTATGAGCCGGTGTGTCGGCGGCATTTCACGGTCTCTTAAAAAAACGGATGCCTCTATAGAAACCATCGCAATATGTACGACTTATTCACGGCGGGTCTTCTTTTGGCGGGAGGGCATGTCGCTGTCGCATACGGCGCGGCAGAAGTCTGGAAGGTAGATTACAAGACCTACTTGGCAGTTACAGTGGGTGTCGGTCTGCTTATGGGATTGTTACTTAGAATTCTTGCCTCTTCTTGGAAAAATCGTATGACATCTATTTTTGATGAGGAGTACCATGAGGGTACCTTTTTCCCGGACGTGCTACTGTTTCTTGTTACGCTGATACTGAGTGCAATTGCGTCGGCTTACATTACAGTCCGGCGCTACGGTGCGGTCGGCTGGGCCGGCTCTCTGGCGGCAAACTACATGGCCAGCTGGCTGATTTAATCGCCTGGTGGAATTAGAGAACGGAATGAGTGGGTTGAGTGGAATCGGTCAAGAGATGCGGAGTGCTTTTCATGTTGGCACTCCGGATCCGGTTGGATTTCTGGGATTTGCGATACGGTATTTGTTTTTATGCGTGCCGGCGATTGTATTTGGTCATCTGATTGACCAACTGGTAGAGCACGCACAGGCCCAGGAATGGCTTGGGGTGCGGCCGGGTGTTTATCTGGTCGCGCAGACAATTGTGTGGTTGGTGTTCTTCTATGTGGTGGTGCGTTGGTTTCCGCATTATGCATGGGAGTTCCAAAGCACGTATGCCGGTATGGCATTCGGCACGCTGTTTTTCACGGTACAGGACAACTATGTGACGAACTTACAGGAGGCGCTGGTCTTCACTAACAAATACATCACCATCCATAAGAGAGGCGGAGGCACAGGATGAAACGACTGACGGTCCTGTTGTTTTTGGGCGCGTTGTGGCATGTTGGGACGGCGTGGCTTGCTTCGGGTCTGGACTTGGTTCCATTTCTGGGGGTTGTGGCGGCGGCATCAGCAGTGGCAACCTGGGCAATGACACGGCTGGTGACGGAGGCGGAGTTGGAGACGGAAGTATGGTCGGTCTTCGGTGTTTCTATCACACGGGATGTGGTGTTTTCGCTGGTAACCCTGTTGGTGAGTTCAATGGGATTCTACTGGGTTGTGTGGCCGCGATATGGATGGGATGGCTATGTGGCAGCAGTGGCGGTTAGTTACGGCGTGTCTTATGTCAGTCCTATCCTATTAAATTATGACTAGATTACAGTCGTGTTAGTTTAATTCGCTTGTGCAAAGCACACGGATAATTAAAGTTTCTCGAATTTATTATAGGCAGGAATTTAATGATGGCGGTGCGCCTTCTTTGTTGAGCGCTTAGCCTTTCGTTTCTGAGTCTTCTTGAGATGGGTGAGTGTTTTGCGCTCTGAGGAAACATAGAGATTGGGAGTAAACTTCCGAATCTGAATGTTTGAGTGCTCTGTGTGGGTCAGAGGCTCTGTAACCGCACTCACGGTCTGGCCGTTCCGCAGAACGCGGACTGTTTTGCGACCGTGACCGTTGCGACTATCCACCGTGCGAACGATGGTTTCCGTGGGCTGGCCGGGCAGCTTGCGACTGCGGATTTCCATGTAGCGGGCGGTTATCATTGTGGGGTCTTCTATTTATATGTAGTATTTGAGTACTACAATTCCGGAACCACCATTGCCTCCAACTGCTGCGTTGCCTCCACTAGAATGAGATGCACCACCACCACCACCCGTACCGGTATTTGATGCACCATTGCTACCAGGCAATGTTCCAATAAAACTTGAGGTCCCTTCATCTGCACCCTTGCCACCACTTCCATATACACGACTTGTACCATCTTCTAATGTTGATGACACCCCAGCCCCACCGGCACCTCCTCTATTGTTATCAGACCCGTTGGATGTGCTTGTTACACCTACCCCCCCCGCGCCACCGCCACCACCACCTGCGCCTTGGTCAGGATTTGAACCACCGTCGCGCATATTACCGCCACTTCCACCAGTTGTCGGCGCATCACCAGATTGTGCTATACCACCATTACCATAGGTTCCAGATGAATTCGTACTTCTACTTTTAAAACCTTTGCCACCTCCTTTTGCCTCAATTGATGCAAAAATAGAAGATTCACCAGAGACACCATCTGTCTCACCACCACCAGGAGTTGTTCCACCGGCACCTCCCGTACCGACTGAATAACTATAAGAGGTACCAGGATTTACAGAAAGAGTACCCGTTTTTACAGAGCCACCACCTCCACCTCCACCGGCACCTGTACCTGAACCAGCACCGCCACCACCGCCAGCACCAACAATCAAATACTCAATTGAGGTAACACCTGATGGCGCAGTCCACGAACCAGTACCTGATTTGAATACATCACGTGTTAATGAAGGAGCAGGAGCCGGTGCAGGTGCTGGAGCAGGGGCAGGTGCTGGAGTAGGTGCTGGAGCAGGGGCAGGAGCAGGTGCTGGAGCAGGAGCAGGGGCAGGAGCAGTCGAAGCCCGGAACTGCTGGCGGAGTTGGATACGCGCAACCGCCTGCTTGTAACGAATGTAGGACGTGTGGTCCGGGAAGCGCATGGAGCCGCCATTTTCACGTTTGGTCTGTGCCATCGCACGCCCTGCCGCAAAGCCGGTCACTGCCTCTCCACTGGGCATCTCATTCGCCGCACGGGTATCACGCAAGGACATTGTCGGTCTCCTCTGATTAGAGTAGACATAAAGGACTAACAGTGGAGAGCCATGTAAGATGTCTGCATCCGCAGATGATATGATAACAGAGCGGTCTGAATCGGACGCGGTAACATCCTATCGGGTTTCACGGCGGGTGTGGTCGGGGCGGACGGCCTTTCAAGAGGTGGAGATTGCAGATTCACCGGAATACGGGCGACTACTGTTTCTGGACGGAGAGCTCCAGTCGGCGACGTCGGATGAGGCAATTTATCATGAATCGCTGGTTCATCCGGTCATTGCCGGAGTCATGGCAACAGGAAAGGTGGATGTATCAGGGATCCGTGTGTTAGTTGTCGGCGGCGGTGAAGGGGCCACTGTGCGGGAAGTGCTTCGTTGGAATCCGGCGGTGGTTGAATGGGTGGATATCGACCTGGAGCTAGTAGGGCTCTGTCAGGAACATCTGGACTGGGAGGGAACAGATGTGTTGGGAGATGCGCGGGTGCGCTTTCATGGTGATGATATTGCCGCTGTTCTGCCGGCTCTGGGAACTTTTGATGTGATTATTCTGGACTTGCCGGATCCCGATGGAGAAACGGGATGGCTCTATTCGGCGGATTTCTTTGCCGCGCTGCGGGCACATCTGGCACCCTGGGGCGCACTAGTCACACACTGTGGCCCCGTGCGACCAACGGTGGGACAGGTCGGTGAAGGATTCCGACGTATCTGGGAAGAGTCGGGCCTTCAGGAGGCAGGACTGCTACCAGATGGTTTCTATCGGGTGGGAATTCCCAGCTTTCAGGGAGATTGGGGCTTCTGGATTTGGCGCCCCGATGGAGTGCGACCGTTTGAATTCGTATGGGAGCAGGGCACTGTGAGTCTTCCGATGGGAGTTCGGGTGTTAGATGCCGCGATGATACTCCAGTGGGCGCATCCGCCCCGTCTCTGGGCTATTCCCGTGGAGACTGCTACTGGAAGGAGACTAGGGGAAGGATGTGGGGCTACGGATGGCCCTTAACTGAAAAGGAATGTATAGACACCGCTGAACTGGAAGAGCAGATGGAAGATACCGAATTTGCCGGCTAGAAGGAGGAATTCCTTGTTGAGGGTGCTGAAGTCAAGAGTTCCATTGTCTCGGAAATCGGCCATCACGTAGAGAACAGATGCCGGAACAAAGGCGACAACGGCAGTTTCTGCCAGGAAGAGCCAGGGATGCATTGTGGGAAATTTAGTGTCTTTCACAACCATACTGACGTAGCCGAAGAAGACGATGGCACCGACCAGTGTCATAAGCACCAGATTGGTTAGAAGAACTCCGGTGCTGTAACCTCCGATGGTGAATTCAAAGGGGATTTTTGTGGGAAGAGCAAAGCGGCCAAACAGAAGTGACAGGAGGCCGCCAAGTGCCAGACCGCTGACAGCGGCAACGAAGAAGGTGTAGTCGTCGGGAAGAACCGCGGGGCGGGTGGGCATCTCTACTGCGTTTGGAGGGTTCTTAAATTCCCTGGACCCGTTGTGAGAGGTAGCACGGTGACCTCTCTGGTGGACATGGTTGGGTTGGTCCCTTTATAAGCTCTGTAGTGCAGTGGTAAGCACGTCGGACTCTGAATCCGGAAGCCTGAGTTCAATCCTCAGCAGAGCTACTAACCTCCTTTTGGTTTTGGGAGGTAACTTAGCCCTAATAGCTCCGGATGCTGCGATAGCAGTATCAGTTGCGTATTGGGGCGCTTAGCCCTAATAGCTCCGGATGCTGCGATAGCAGTATCAGTTGCGTATTGGGGCGCTTAGCCCTAATAGCTCAGTAGTAGAGCGTTTGTCTTGTAATTGTATTGGTACAAGTTCCAATAGCTCCGGGTGCTGCGATAGCAGTATCAGATGCGTATTGGGGTGCTAACGCCCCAATAGCTCAAATGCTTCGTAGTAACGAAGCATTAGTACCGTGCGACGTCGTCGCTACGGTTCAGTAGTAGAGCGTTTGTCTTGTAACAAGTCTGCTAAAACGCAAACAAAAGGTCCGCGGTGCGATTCCGCGTTGGGGCACCATTTGACCTATTAGCTCAGTGGATAGAGCGTCTGGCTACGGACCAGAAGGTCGCAGGTTCAAATCCTGTATAGGTTATACTCAGTTTCGTTTCGATTTGCGTCAGCAGGCCGGTGCGTAAGCTGAGATTCACTCAGCTTAGCTCAGTTGGGAGAGCAAGGGACTGTAGTACAATTGGTCGTACTGTTTGGAGTTCCCTGGGTCACTGGTTCGATTCCGGTAGCTGAGATTCTAGTACCAAAGGTACTAGAATCAGAGCGACGGTCACGGTGCGATAGCACCGACTTCTCATGAAATCAACTGTATAGCATCCGCCTTTTCGGGCGGGGGTGTTTCGGACTGTAGGCGCAGCTCTGTAATTTCCAGACGGGGTGCTGGCTCCTTGTAGGACTGAGGCGTACCAGGTGTCTGAGGGGTACCAGAGCTATGGGGTGTTCCAGGTGTCTGGGGTGTCGCAGCAGAACGCGGGCTTGAAGGCGTATTTCCCACCAGTGTAATTGTATTGTAGGGTTTCTCTGGAGGCATCGCTGCTGCCAGTCCTTCCCGAATCATCTGGGCAGATCGGGGAGCAATTATTGGCTCTGGCAGATTCCGCAGAATCGGTACGGTATCTCCACTGCATTCATCACCAACACACGGGCAATCGTCTGGTGTAACAGTTGTGAGCGGTGTAACAGGAAATGTACGATTCCGTTGCGGTGTCCAGTTGTAGCTGGGGCAAATCAAAATATGGTAGCGTCGCCCCTTTTCATAGAGGGCGCGCTGTCCTTCACCATTGAACTGATACCAGAGACCCGGAGGAACGGAGGGTAGCGCACCGCCTGTATTTCCCAGACGAACACGCACATCGGCATCATAGGCTTCCACCTGCTCATAATAGTTCCAAGCCCGTTTGGCAGCCATCCGCTCTCCCTGACTGAGCCGACTCACAGCCGGATGGTCGCCCGGAAACTGCTGCTGGGGCCAGGTTGTAGTGGGAAGTGAATAGAGGTCACAGGGTGATGTCATCCTTAACCGGGATGCGGGTTGTTTGTCCAACATAGAAGGAATGGATGTATCTAGTTGTAGCGGCAGTGGCAAGCCCTGGTTTTGTTACATGTTAATTCGGGATGATGGACGGCGGACCTATGTCGGGGCAACAGTAGACCCCAATCGAAGACTCCGACAGCACAATGGAGAAATCGCCGGTGGTGCACGGGCAACAAAGGGCGGTGTTTGGCGACGGGCGTATTTAATAGGTGGGTTCGCCGATGAGCGCGATGCACTGCGATTTGAATGGCGGTGGAAGTACTTGACACGTGTGTTAGGTGTGGGAGATTCCTTTTTAGAGAGGCGGGCATTTGCCCTGGGTCAACTACTGGCTGAGAGAGATGGGTCGGCTGTGTGTGTATTGGAAGAGCCTGCTACATGAACACTGGTGCTGGTGCGGGCGTGTTGCGTGCAGAGATGAGGTGCGGCGGGGTCACGGTCTAGGTGGGTCGTGTTGGCTGTGCGGGGACAGGGTTTGCCGTTGCGCTGGCTGGCCGTACAGCGATAATAGAGGCGTTCGCCACGGCGGATTTTGTTGGCATGCCAGGCAGCGGAGGCAGCATCAAAGTCGGCAGCGGTGAGAGTTGGGAGAGGGGAGGACATCATAAATGGGGTTGCCACTGTGAAGGGGGGGGATGGGTGTCACGTTTAGTCAGCTGCTAAACAAAGAATCCTATTAAAAGAGTTTAGAAGACTCGTATAAAGAGAAATTATTTCTGGATTTTCCTGATTAAGATAAGGATAAATACTGTAAAATTCAGCTAGTTTTGCTTTTGCTAACTCAAGCTTATCAATTAGTGACACTGATTTTGACGAAGTAGTTCTCCAGAGAATACCTTCTGTTTTAAATTCTATTGCGAATCTGTCACCATGTGCGCCAGATGCCTTAACATACCATACATGGCGGGGGATATCATCCGCATGAACCCCACAATCATCAGGGAGTTCAATGCGTCGTGCCTTTTTTGATTGATTAATATTTTGCTCTGATTGCGATATTATTCTCAAATTTTCTAATCTATTATCAAATCCAATTCTATTAATATGGTCAACTGTCATTTGTTGTCCCTTGCCGTCAAATGTTAGTTTACCCATAATCAGATTATGTAAATACAGGGACTTCCTCTTTCCATCAACTATTACAGTTGTTGAAATATAGTTTCCGGCAGTAATATGCCAAGAAGGATATGTTGTAAGTAATGGTAGAGATGTTTTATCAATCACAAATGATTGACTCCCGGTTATAGCCTCAATATAACAAACAACATACTCTTTCCCCTCATATGTAACCTCTTTATAGGTTATTGGTCGGGGAGGGGCACCAACATGATGTAAAGGGAGAGCAAGAAGAGAAGCCATTATACCGGGAATACAATACAGTGGTTGTAGGTTATCAACGTTGGGTCTTATAAGTTTGAACTTTTGAGACCCAACATGGTTGTTTTTATTTTTGAAAATCTATGTCGTAATACGACTGAAAACCAGTAAATATTAAAATTAATTACTGTAGGCAAGCATGCCTGCCATTCCCTACTACTTAACAGTAGGAAACCCTTTGGACTCTCCTGTGGTTCTGGATGACAACTTCCCCACATTCCTTCCAAAAGCCCTGTCTCCAGGGGGATGGACTGTATCTTATGCCTCCACGCGGAGGCCCACCGACATTCAGTCTCTGAACAGCATCCATACCGCGTTACGGGTTAGGACTTGGCTGCGGATTGTCCCTATCATTTGACTTCTTACCATACCCACAAGTTTCCCTGTGGTGCCACTGCGCAGACTTTTCAGCCGCAAGGCGGTATCAAATGCTTAACAGGAGTTTCCCGCAATTTGACGGTGTTGCCCGATTTGGTTCCCCAAATCTGTCATCAGACTAGCACTACCTTTTCGTAGCACTTTTGGCAGCCAGAGCATTTTCCATAAATCTGTACCCAGATTCTTAATTGGAAAACGCCAAACCGCCCATTCCGCTCATGATACGCAGCACATTGTAGTTAACCGCGTAGATGCGCACCTTGGCCGTCTTGTTGTTACCGACGGTGTTGGGAGTCAGCGTCAGCAGCAGAGTCGCGTTATCGATACGGGACATGTTGCAGCTGCCAGAGGGCTGGTGGTCCTCGGGGTTCAGGGCGAAGGAGTAGACGTTGATGCCCACCGCGGGGATGTTGGTGTGGTGCTGGAAAGGCTGGACCAAGTTGAAGTACTTGCCCTCACGCTCCGTGAAACGGTCGTGGCCGTTCAGCTGGATCTTGGCAGACACAACGGGGTTCTTGCCAGCCAGGCCCTCCACCATAGAGATAGAGTAACCGGACTCCAGCGCTGCGCGGTCAGCCCAGTCGGAGTAGTTGAAGGGCTGCTGGCCCTTCCAGGGGTCCATGGTAGCATCGCAGGCGACGAAGGAATCACGCTGGACAACCCAGATGAGCTCCTTGCAGGGATGGTTGAAGGACATCTTGATCTTGTTGGAAGAGGCAGTCACAGACTCATCGCCGGTGAACTGGAGCTGCTCAATCAGGTACTCATGGGCAACCTGGGCGAAGCGGCGGCGCTCCTCCGTATCCAGGTAGATGTAGTCCACGTACAGAGACGCAGACTGGAGACCTGCCGCGGCAACGCGGTCGCGGATGGTAGACACGTTGGTCCAGCACAGGTTCTTCAGGTCGTGCAGCTCCAGATTGAGCTTGACCTCGTGGTACTGGAGAGCAATCAGAGGCAGGGCCAGACCGGTGTGGCGGTTGAACCAGAACTGCAGAGGGATGTACAGAGTGTACTCAGGGGCGCAAGAGCGGGCCTCATTGGCGGCGTGGGGCTCCCCACCGGCGCAGTCGTTGTCGCAGCCACCATCGGCCTGCTGGGTCAGAGTGTTCACCAGCTCAGGGACGTTACCCACCATCTCCGCGTAACCGGCCTGCTTGCCGGCGGGGCGGGTGAGCTCATTCCAGATGTGGAGCCAGTCACCGTAGTGCTTGTCAATGCGCTGACCACCGATCTCAACCTCAATGTTGCGGACCAGATTGTGGCCGACCCAGTTGAGCCAGCGGAACTGCGCACCGGAGCCATCCTCCGTCATCAGCTCAACCTGGGGCAGAGTGGCCTGCAGGTAGATGCGGTGGATCAGGTCACCGTTACGGGAGATAGTGCAGGTAACACGCTTACCGAAGTTAGCAACACCGTTGAAGGTCTGCTCAATCGCCTCCATAGAGAAGTTAGAGTGGCGACGATAGAGCTGCTTGAAGAAAGTAACCTGGGGGTTTGCCGTCAGGTAAACGTCCTGCGCGCCGTAGGCGACCAGCTGCATGAGACCACCACCTGTCATTTGTTATACCTTGGGTTCCCAAAATTTTTTGGCCGGCACCGGAGGTTTTACGCGGCTGTCGTTTGCCGCACTTCCCGGTGCTAAAGACTAATCTTTACGGGTTTGTTAGGAATGTCAACTGGATTGAACCATATTTTAGTGAGTGATTATGTAAGTGACAAACGGGAGGGGATAAGCAAACCTACAACCCTGGAGGCACATCATCATCAGAAAATGCGGGAATTTGAGAGTGAAACCAACAGCATTCAGGAGCTAGAAGCGGAGCTGGCTGCAGTGGAAGAGCGTCTGGAGACCGTGCCCCTCTTCAGTGATGATTGGCGGATTTTGTCGGACCAGATGGAATCGATTCGGAAGAAGATTCGTGAAATCGAAACGGATTCTAAGCGGCTGGATTATTTTTTGGATGTCGGAGACCTGTTGTTTCAGTATTATGACGCACAGGCGGGGCTAGCAAAGGGTTCTCTGCGTCCGGAAGCAACGGTAACACGGGCTCCAACGATGCTCACCAATTCTGTGCTAAGCTATTTTGCGGCAGCGCCAGCTCCTTCTCCGATAAAAGCAAAAACGGCGGCTCTATCTGTATCAGGGTCTACAGCGGTGGGAGGAGCCGGCTCAGGGCCTGGGCCATTATCCCTTAAAGACAAACTTCGTGCATCAGATATTGATACGAAGGATGGTCTGAATCGTGACAAAATGATGGAAAAGTATCTGGCTATTGTGGAGCCGGAGGCTATCAAGAGCGGCGTATTACCGGGGTCCGGGATTGAGCCTGGGTGGGGATGTTGTCCCAGCTGTACCGTGGAGATGACACTGTATCAGAATGAGGCGACGCTGGGTTGTCCTTCTTGTGGACATGAGGAATTCATTCTGATTGATTCGGAAAAGCCATCTTACAAGGACCCACCCCGGGAAATCACCTATTTTGCTTACAAGAAGGCCAATCACTTCAATGAGTGGCTGGCCCAGTTCCAGGCAAAGGAGAATACGGATATTCCGGGCGAAGTGATTGAGGCGGTATTGTCGGAGTTGCGCAAAGAACGCATTACCGACCCGAAGAAGATTAAGAATCCGAAGATTCTGGAGATTCTCCGGAAGCTGAAGATGTCCAAGATGTATGACCATGTTCAGCAGATTAAGAACCGGATTCAGCAACAGATGACGTCACTGACGTTGTCCAAGGAGACAGAGGAGAAGTTACAGCATATGTTCAAGGAGATTCAGCCGGCGTTCATCAAGTATTGTCCGAAGGGACGTTCCAACTTCTTGTCGTATCCGTATGTGCTGTACAAGATGTGTCAGTTGTTGGAAATGGATGAGTTTCTGCCGTGCTTCCAGCTGTTAAAATCGCGGGAGAAGCTGTACCAACAGGACCAGGTATGGCAGAAGATTTGTGCGGAGCTGGGGTGGCAGTTCATTCGGTCTATTTGAACCGCGTTCAGAGTCTAAAGAATACTTTCGGTGACCTGAGTGGCGTGGAGCGTTGTGTATCACTCTGTTCCACGCTGGCGCGGGTTTTCAGCCGTTTGGAGTCTTCTAATATCTGTGTTATGCAGATTTTAGAGGGATTCCATCGCGTCCTTCAGTCCCATAGCTCAGTTGGAAAGCCGCTAGGCGGCAGACCACTCTGCGTATGGGACCTTCAGTCCCATAGCTCAGTTGGTTAGAGCATCACTCTTATAGGCACGTTCCTATGCTCAGGTAGGTGATAGTCGTGGGTTCAATTCCCACTGGGACTACTCAGCATCAATCGTCTAGTGGGCCCTTTACAGGTTCACTATCTTCTTGATGCAAAAAGAATATTCTTGGTATGTCTATCTGACAATAGAAATACCAAGGAATTCGCAATCATTAAAGAAACTGAATATTTTGCATATCCATTCTAGATGAATAAATTAACAGCAATAGGAGGAGCCGGGGCATCTGAATATTATCCAAGTCAAAACTTAGTAAAGCCGTCTGGAGTGAAAGAGGCCGCGAATAAAAATGTAACATCATTACCATATGGTGGATTTAAACTCCCGGCATTTAAGAAAACCTCAAATATATCGCGTTCATCTGTTCGATTTACAACTGGTGAAATAGGTAATTTATTTTTTCGTGACGCAGCAAAAGTTATACCGATGTTACAGGCCGATAAAAATTTTGTTGTTTATTTTATTTCATCGCACTCTTCACAGTTGGCTGAGACATTTACTCCTCCTATTCTTGAACCTTCTATAAATATACCCTATTGTGTTATTCAAACAGGTGCAAAGGATGCAACTGGTTGTGCATTTACAAGGGGCGGTATTGACCTTATGAAGAATCTATTTAGTATAAATTTACTGTATTCGTTTCAGTATTTATTAGGGCTCGTTGGAGATAATGTTCCCAGAGTTTTTTCAGATTTGTATTATTCAACGAATGATACACAAACAGTAGTTGAAGATGAAAAGGAAACTATATATTATTTAGAAGAAATACCGAATAAAACTCTTTATTTTAAAGTGTCTGAAACAGAAAAAGGATTCGGGGTTCATATGTTTGACCCAAATGCTGCACAGATGTGGCCCTTTACAGGATCGCTCTTTAAAAAGATTACATCGCTTGACTCTTTATTTACTAGTGTGGGGGGTACGACTATTAGTGCATTACTACCGCATATTATACAGGATAGTCCTGTAAAAAATAGACCGGCTATTTTTGTGTTTTATGGATGTAGTTCTTTTTCTACTACAGAGAATGCTGCCTCTATTCTTACAAAAATGTCAGAACCAACATTCTATCAATTTAATCCAGGTTCTTTACAACATATATTCAAACCTGTGGGGTCTCTTCCAAATCATGCATTACCAAATTCACAACATAAAAATATTACAGAACTTTGGAGAAATACTTATAATCCTAACATATTTAATAGAACAAGGATTGGTGTGCATGCTGCAAACGAATACATTGGGCCTGGGGTTCTTACAAATGAAAGAACTATACTTAATTATAAGACCAGAGTTAATAGAACAAGGAAGGGTGTGTTGGCTCCAAAAAATATGACTAGGAAAGCAGCTGGACCCGTACGAACAACACGTCAAATGAAAACATGGAAGATAAACAAATTGCAAACAATGTCGGGTCGTCTCCGCCCACTATCAACAAACAATACCAGAAAAAACAATACCAGAAAAAACAATACCGTAGATGATGATGATGATGATGGGTAATACTACTGGGGTTACTTCCATACAGAAATATAAGAGGATATGTTTGACTGTTTTTAGTTAAAGAACTGACATATGCTCTAGAGTCAATAATGCCAACTGCTATTAGTACACTCCAAACAATCTGCGCCTTTGATTTAGGTATCAAAAATCTCTCCTTCTGTGTGGCGACTTTTGATGCTAGTGGTAGCCTGGTCGCATTGCGGCGATGGGCGAATCTGAATCTGTTGGCCGATGGAGCGGACTCACAGAGCCAAACCCGGTGTGGTTACGCGGGTTGTGGGGGACCGGCGTCGTGGCGACTGCCCGGTGGAGGTCTCCTCTGTAAGCGATGTGTGGGCAAGGGACGGGCATGCGGTGTACCTCCGTTTGAGTTGGAGGGAGTGCCAACCGTGGCAGCTCTCCGTGGATGGGTGGTGGAGCATGTGGTGGGTTACACGACGGCGATGGCACGTGGTCTGAAAAAACCGGAGTTGATGGAGCTGATTGGTGCACGTCGTATGATTCCTTATAAGGCACCCAAGGCCAAGGGTGTGTCGCTCCAGGCTGTGCTAGCCGGAATGGAAGCCGCACTGGATGCAGAGCTGGCGGTAATCGCAACCGCTGGGCGGGTACGAATTGAGAATCAGCCCTCCGAATTTGCGCCCCATATGAAATCCGTCCAGATGATACTATTCGCCTTGTTGTCACATCGTCTCCAGCGGGAATATGGATGGACGGGGGCAATTGAATTTGCGAATGCGGCTGTCAAAACACGGGGCGCCGGTATCGCCGCGGGGAAGGATACCAAGAAGGACCGTAAGGCGGCGGGTATCGCAAAAGTGGCTGCGACTCTGACGGCGACGGGAAGCGCAGCGGCTAGTCATCTGACCTGGTGGTCGGGACAGGCCAAGAAGGATGATTTGGCGGATGCGTTTCTGATGTGTTTGGATGCTGTTAGCTAGGCTGCGGTAGCGCCAGCAACCGCTACTGCGGTAGCGCCAGCAACCGCTACTGCGGTCCAGCGCGGAATTAAAGCTCTGTGTCTGTGGCAGTGGATAGAATGAGTGTATCCTTTGGTGATGGTCCCGGCAAGCCTCCCGCCATTGATTTTGCGTCTTTTGCGCAACGGGCAGGTGAGATTTCGGTGGGTGGAGACGATATGATTGAGCTGGGAGATGATATGGGCATTAGTCTTCTGGCAAACACTAGCAAGATGCCCGCATCTCCTGGACGGCAAGTGAGCTTCTCATCCGGTGGGGGTGGCAATGCACCGACGCCCCGGGCAGACGCTCCTCAGATTCAGATTAACCCGATTGCCGATTTGGATGTGATGGACATTGATGCCGCGCCGGGTGTTTCCAATATCAAGATTCAGCGGGATTCGGATCCGGCACCCTTTGTGATTGGTGGAGCTGGAGGCGGTAGTGGTGGCGGTGGTATCAACATGGTAACAGGAGAGTCTCTGGATGGCGGTGCCATATCGGGTGGAGGGCGCAGCATGACTGCCGAAGAGGAGCGCCGTGAAAAGCAGCGTCTGCTGACGAAGATTCGCCGTCTGGATTCCGATGGTGTCAGTGGAAAGGCGGTTTCCATGGAGAACAGCCTGGAGGAGATTAAGACGGAGCACGATGCCCGCTCTGATTCCAAGAATCTGGAGGCATCCATCCGATTCCAGCGGAATGCGCTTATGACCTTCGTGTCAGGTTTGGAGATGGTAACAGAGAACAAGAAGGTTCGTGACCGTCTGCCCGTGAAGCCGCGCCTCAAGGGTTGGTCGGAGTCGGTTCATACGAACATCGGTGACTTCGATGATATCTTTGAGGAGCTTTACGACCTTTACAAGGATTCAGCCAAGATGCATCCGCTGTTACGTCTGGTGGGTACGCTGGGTGTATCGGCAACAATGTACCATCTGACGAACAATGCCGCGGAGCAGTCGGGAATTCCAGGTATGTCTGATTTAATGAATGAGGACCCGGAGCTCCAGCGTCTGATTGCACAGAAGATGGCGGCGCGGATGGGGGGCATCGGGCAGTTCATGAACATGGCCAGTGGATTTGGTGGTGGCGGTGCCGGTCCCATGCCATCGGGACCTATGGGAGGTGCCGGGTTCGGTGGAGGTGGGCCTGCTCCTATGGGTGCCGGAATGGCGCGTCCTCCTTCACCGCCTTCCACTGTTCCGGCGGGTTCTTCACGTATGCCGTTCAATATGGCCGCGGCAATGGCGGAAGATGTAGCGGCATCCGGTGCACCCCGTGTACGCCGTGAAATGCGCGGACCTTCCGGTGTAGATGATATCTTAAAAGCGTTTGAAACAGAGCGGCTCATGCAAGCGGCATCTGCCATGCCTGCGCCCCCCTCTGATTCTGTTTTCACCCCGGATGGACCACCTCCGCCATCAGCGCGTGGAGTGTCGGTTCTGCGCGCCGGTATAGGCTCTTCCATGGATCCTCTGGCGGACCTCATGGCAGATGATATCTCTGTGGGAAGTGGTGGAACAAGCGCAACGGAGCGTCGGCGGGGACGGCCGCGGCGCCCTGTTGCGGCACCCGTTGGCGCCTCTCTGGATTTGAATGTCTAGATGTGGAAACATATATACGATAATCAAAGAGCAATATATTACACAAATTGCTCCTTGATTGAATGACTATGGAGACTAAGATGCTTCCGGCTTCATGAATGCGCCCCAATCACGTAACAGATACCAGCCGGAGTTTTCATTCAGGAGATAGTGGAGGACAAACAGAACCAGAAGTGTTAGCCAGAACGCGACAACCAGATTGCGTGTACCGATGAACATGATGGCAAACAGAAGGAGCGGACGGAAAATAATGTTCTGGAGGAAGGCTTCCTGGGCCGGTGTGACTGATAGAACCATAAAGCGGCCTCCCAGATTCAGAAGAATATAGGCAATGCCTAACACGTAGGGGTTCATGTTGATTTCGTGAATGGACATGAGAAGCGCATCGGACCAGCCTGTCCCCAGGAACCCACCGGATTGGGTAACAGGGGCTGGTGATGGAGCAGGAGCAGGAGCAGGTGCTGTATTTCCACCGCCTTTCTGTGGCATATCCCTTATTTAGGTACGGCAAAAAGGGTGCTTGATGGAATAGAAGAAGCCGACCAGGCAATCCACACAATCCAGACAGCGGCAGCGGCTAGACCATAGAGCGGTTGCCAATCGGTGACCAGAAGAACAATGATGGCACCCAACAGCTGAAAGAGGGGTTGGCGTCCCAATGATTGTATCGGCATTCCTTACCGGAGTTCGCGATTTTCATAGGTTGGTTTCTCTCCAAGCATACTGCGAATAATCGTTTTGTCGTGGATAGGCTGTCTAGCGACCACGCCAACTCCCGCGTCGAAATTGGGTTGTCTAGCGACCACGCCAACTCCCGCGTCGAAATTGGGTTGTCTAGCGACCACGCCAACTCCCGCGTCGAAATTGGGTTGTCTAGCGACCACGCCAATTTCTTCTCCAGCTGCCATTGCCGCATACAGAATCACACCCTGATAAACAGATGCCGCTGCCATTAATCCAATTCCAACACCTATCCCTGCGACATTTGGCGAAGCGGTAGCAGCAGGAACAAAGAGTCTCAACAGATTCTGTGCCGCACTCACACCAATCGAAATCCCAAGATAAGTTGATGGGCTCACCTTATCTTGATGATTGTTATAGGTCCGGAAAGCTCCATATACCATGCTGCCCGCTGTAAAAAGAGTGAATGTTCTTGCCGTAGCAGATGCCATTGTTTGTGCTTTTTGGGGATTGCTTCTTTAGGCTAAGCTGCCGGACGAATCGCGTGACCGGTCGCATACGGGTTGTCAGAGCTGTCTGTAGAGGCAACCGGACGCTCTTGTATGGCAGCGGGTTGCTCTCCCAGTGCGGATTCTACTTCCCAATGATGCCCACCAGGAGCAACTTCATCCACCAGAAATCCGCCTTCTTCTGTACGCTCTTGGATACCATGAGGATCCTCCATGAGCACTTCTTCCTGGTACCACCGGGGCTTCTTGGCCGGTACAGCATCCTTTACCAGAATCGGCGCGGCATAGAAGGATTCAATCTGTTTGTTATAGGTGGAAATATGGACGCCTGCAATGAAGAGAAGTAGAGACGTGGCCAGAACAGGTGTTTTGGCGTAGTAGAAGAGCCAGGCAACCAGCGCCAGACCTAGGGCAACACCGGGCCAGGATGCCAGAAGACGACGTCCCGTGCGCGGAACCTGATGGGGTAACACAGCCAGAAGTGTCAGTCCTCCTACGAATATCCAGGCGGGCTCAAAGGGAATCCAGTGGGGGCGTAGAATAGGTGGCGGTGGGGCCTGCATCTCTCTATCTGGGAAAGTGGCTTCCGTGTCTTCACCTATCCACGTGTCACTTTCGTGATTGGATAGGATTTATCAGAGATCACCTATCCACGTATCACTTTCGTGATTGGATAGGATTTATCAGAGATCACCTATCCACGTATCACTTTCGTGATTGGATAGGATTTACCAGAGGTCACCTATCCACGTATCACTTTCGTGATTGGATAGGATTTACCAGAGGTCACCTATCCACGTATCACTTTCGTGATTGGATAGGATTTACCCATCCCCGTAACAAAGGCACGCGCAAGAAGTCATCCCTTAATTCTACCGACTCCCCGGGGGCAAACACAAACCGCTCCCCAAAATCCTGTATAAGTCCCCGAATTACCGACCCCGTCTGAGCGTCCACCTGGTCCTCAATCGGAAAGTTCTTCTGCAGATAGGCTAACAGACGGGCCTCCGCATTCACGGCATCCGCTGCTGGTGGAACCGGCTCCTGAATCGTCGTATCCAGTGGTACCATCCAAGTCGGCCAGTTCGCCAAGAAGTCTTCCGCCCGCAAATTCGCCCGGAAGTCACGGGAACCAAACAGGCGGTCCCGGAAATCGCCTAACAGTCGAAGTCCATCTGTTCCCTGACGCTGAATATCGGCCGCCGCAAATACTAACAGTGTCTTGTAATGCTGCTTGGCTTCCGATGTCGTCGGTGCGGCATCCAGTGCCTGTGTGCTAATCTGTTGGAGAGAGATACCCGCGGGACCCGGTATATCGGCGAACATCTCCTTTACACCCGTATAGGCACGACGGACGAAAACGACCCACAGACTGACTAACAGAATACCGACGACGGCCATGACCGCAAGATAAAACGGTGGCATGATGATGTAACTCTGCTAGCTGAGTGTGATTTGGAATCCGCAAAAATGCCTGGACCGGTTAGGGGACAGCGCACATGAGTTTTTGCGCATTAGAGGAGGCATTCACGGGTCCGCCCAATCCGTCGGCGCCCCCACTGAAATTTAAGAAGATGAAACGGGCGAAGACATCGGAGGGATTCCAGAGCGGCGTGTCGGATATTGTACCGCCCGCACTTCCGGCTACACCGGGCTCTGGCTCTGGCCCTGGCTCTGGGAATCCCGGAGGAGAGGTGTTAGCTGGACCGCCACCGTCATTTCCACCGGATGAGAGTGCCGGCGGTGTGAAGATGGATGACCTGTTTCCTCTTCCGGGTGACACGGGCGGTGCCGATGAATGGCAGAAGGCTTTTACACTGGAAGGCTCACTGGTTCCCCAGCCACAGGGACTTCGTGCCGATGGCTCCGTCGCAGTCGGGGGCAAACCGACTCTCTGGCGCCAGGTGGCGGCGCCGCCTGTTGTGCCCTTTCAGCGTGGACCTGCCGGAAATGGTTGGATTGCGCCTCCATCACCGTTACAGGCGGCCTCTACGGAATCACTGGCACCCGTTCCCACGGAGTTGTCCCAGCGGCTGGATGTTCTGACCCGGCAGCTGGAAAGTCTCACGTCACCGACACACCTTCAGGGCACGGCGGAGCTCTTCTTGTTTGTTGCAATCGGCTTACTTCTTTTGTTGGCAATCGACACCCTGCTGCGATTCGCGGTGGCAGCGGGCTCTGCTGTTATGCGTGGAGGAGGTCGTATACGGCGATTCCGGTATGGAGGCGGAGGGGGTGGGAGATATTATTAATCGGGGGGGATTGTGAAGTTAGATGAACGTTATCTTCGTCGTAGAGGTGCTTCGACGAACAGCCGAAGAGTCAGAGATACCCATGACTTTGTCAGAGGATGTGCCTGTTGGAGGACCGCCCCGATAGGCAGCCGCCTTCTTTTTGGGTGCCGCCCCTGAAGCAGAGGAGGCAGTCCCTCCCGAAGCAGTGGAAGACGCAGCGGCAGCGGCAACCATTGCCTGTCGTATCGGCGATTCGTTTTGATAATACTGAATGGAGTGCTCTTTCCAGGAGATGAGCAGTCGATTCGGACTCACATACATAACACGGAATCCACTTGACCGCAACTGAAACACAACATACAGAATACAGTCTTTCACATCAAACGACGGACATCCCGGCTGCCATTCCGGTACATCGAATGTCACCATCTGTGTAGCCGTGGGCAACGTGGAAGAGGCCCGGATTTTTGCATGAACGGCGGACAGAATCCTGTTGTAAGTCTCCAGTTTGAGTGTATCCCGTCGGCGCTGCTCTTCAAAGAGAGTCCCAGGCGTTAAGACAGGTGGTTGCATATCCCTGACCTTTCAAGAGGAATGGACGGGCCGTGGCAGCCGCGTATCGTGACCTTCAGCTCTGGAGGAGTGCGTGTATTGGGACATATCGGCGTCTTGGCAGCACTTACAGAGGCCGGACTCACTCGCGATATTCGGGAATGGTGGGGATGCTCAGGAGGTGCGTTGTGTGCCCTGTTGGGAGCACTAGGTGTAACACCGGCATGGCTTCGGGATTGTGTGGGAGCGCTGGATTTACGACTGTTGGGTGCCGTAGAAGAAGATATGGTCACGGATTTCTTTCGGACCTGGGGTGTTAATTCGGGGCGGGCCTGGATGGAATATGTGGGTCGCGTGCTAGAAACATGGGAGCCCGGCATTGCGGGATGGACCTTTGCGGATTTGGCAGCAGCACGACCAGGCGTGCGTCTGGGAATTATTGCCACGAATCTAACAGCCGGTTGCCTTGTCGTCTTTTCCGCTGAAACAACGCCGGCCATGCCGCTTCTGGATGCCCTACGGGCGTCGTGCTCTGTACCGCTTTTCTATACGCCGTGGGTCGGTGTATCGGGTGACATCTACTGTGACGGTGCCGTGATTGAGCAGTTTCCGTGGGAGCCGATCGCCGACAAGACGGCTACGCTGGTCGTTGCCTGCTCAGAGGCCGCATTGGGACGGGGCGTGAGATGTGCCGGTCCGATTACTGGACTGTCTGAATATGTGAGTCGGATTTACCATGTGGCGCGCAGGAGAGTAACAGGGTCGCCTGTGCGGAACTGGATTGCGGTGAATAACCGGACGGTGGGAATTCTGGATTTCGGTCTGGAAGCAGCGGGGCGTCTGGCACTGTTTGAAGAGGGATGGCATGCTGGGCAGGGATGGTTGGCGTTTAGGGCACGACAGGGACAGAACTTACAGAAACCTCTACAGGAGACGGTAACAGACGAGAAGACACAGGCTGTGTTACGAAAACGGCGATGGTCTTTCTAAGCACCCCCTATAATCTTTCGCATGAAGCTCGTGTAACCTTCAGTAGAGCGGGGCCCCTGGTACTTGTGGGCCTTTCCCTTATGGAGGAAACAGAAGCTGGGGTAGCCGCCCACTTCACAGGGGAGACGGTCCTTGTCCTTGTCACCATCCAGATACTGGAAAGCAACGGGGGTTCCATCAATCGTTGTGGAAGAGCCCATACTCATGAAGCCGGGCTTCGCGGTCTTGCAGTGGGGGCACCAATCTACACCAATCATGTATAGCGTGGAGGGGTTGTCCTGGAAGGGCTCATAGGGCGCGTAAGAAGAGGCACTGCCACCAAAGAGGCGACGGGTACCACCGGGGCCCAGCCACGGCATGCGGGTACCACCGGGGCCCAGCCACGGCTGGCGTGTGCCGCCCGGACCCAACCACGGACCACGGAAGGAGAGCGCGATGAGGAAAACGCATAACAGGACAACGCCCGCAACGAAAAACCAAACAGGCTTGACATCTGCCATGAGAGTCTCTATTCTGGGAGGGGGTTTTAACACATCGGATGCTTAATTCTACTAATGGACACAATGAACACTTACAGTCTGCTATGGAATGGAGAGCTAGTGTCGGTCACGGTGCCACCCGTTGAAGAGCTAGGCTCTGAGAAAGAGCGATGGACATGGGCTGCAGTGCGCATGACAGGAGGGAGTATTGAGGCCGCGTGGCACGCGGCACTAGCGGTAGAGTGTCCAGGACTGGGATGGAGTTCCATGGTTACAACGACCGTGCCGAAATCCTACGATGCTTGTGTGTTCGGCGCCGCCCCGATGACCGTAAAAGACGGCGACACGTCTTCGTACGGCGGGAAGCCGCTGAGCCGCATCCTGACTCATACAGCTCCACGGCCTGACAGAGCTCTGCACGGGAAGCATGGGGCGTCGGGCAACGCAGGCCCGCACAAACGGCCGACTCAACGGCCCACATCCAGCGCATCATCGCATCCCGTCCCCGTCGCAGGGGAGGCGCACCGGTCGCACGCACAGCCGATTGCCAGGCAGAGCGCCAAGCCGGGCAAGGAAGGATGGATGGGACGCGGCGCCACCAGGCCGCCAGGGCCGTCAGTCTCTCTGCGCGCGTAAGGAGATTGTAGCGATTCCGAATAGAAAGACACCAGCGTAACTGCTCTTTGGGTGATGTGTTTTCAGGAGTATCTGGCATGGGTGACGGTTGATAGTCTGCCCCGGGTGTCGTGTAAGCTACCGACACCAGGAAATTCCAGCCCAGAAAGGGAGATGGACCGTCACAGAGTGAGGTGTGTTCGGATTTGAAACGGTCACGAATCGTGGGCCAGTCGGGGTCGGGTATTTGGAGGAGCCCCTGACCACGGAGTTTGGCATTCACGCGATTGTGGATATCATAGGCCCAGCGACTGAAGGTCGCGGGTGACCCCAGTGTATCTGGTGTGAGAGGCTGAATCTTCATGTAATCCGTCAGAGAGGCCCGACAGTACTTACAGGGTAGAACATAGGGTAAGAGTGCGAACCAGTCTGCTACGGCTTTTCGGTGCGATTTGTTACGATGTGGCTCCTGTGCCACGTGATGAATGAGTTGCCAGCCGGCGGGTCCCCAGTAGCGTGTGTCCATCGGGGGCGGATGGTGTTGTCCCTTACATGGGATAGAGGTTGTTCTTTACTTTTATTTTTAATATCGTGCGTTGTAAAGTGCTTCTATAATTCTATCTTACAAGAAGGTGAATTGGTATGTCATCCGAAGCAGAATGTGAGTTTGTATGCTCACGGGGTATCCTGAAACGGTGTGATGTATATCCACACTCTCCACGCTCTGGAACAATGCAACTCTTGGATTACAATTGGTCGGCTCTACGTCCAGGATGTTCGGTCTATGTTAGCTCTGCCAGTTTAGGAAATTTCTTTCAAACAATTTTTCCCCAAATACCATTTCCAATTCGACTAGTAACCGGTGACTGTGACCTTTCTGTTCCAACACAAGTGCTACCAGCCCCCGCAATTACAGCTCTTCTAGAAAGTGACAAACTCTTGTGCTGGTGGTCCCAGAATCTGATTTTGCCCAGGCGTCATCCAAAACTACGGTCTTTGCCAATTGGTCTTGATTATCATACGATGGCCGCCGGAAATCATGAATGGGGGCTACAAACAACGCCACTAGAGCAGGAGGCTCTGCTGAAGCGTATTCGTGACGCTGCGAAACCACTTGCTGCGCGCAAATGTCGTCTCCATAGTAATTTTCATTTTGCGTTTGGAGGGCGTCAATTTGCGTTCGACCGGAGAGATGCAATGGCTAAAATTCCGGCCGCGCTGATTGATTATGAAGTGGCTCCAACAGAGCGGGAAACTACGTGGCTTCGTCAGGCAGAATATGCATTTGTTGCCTCCCCCATGGGCGGTGGATTGGATTGTCATCGCACATGGGAGGCTTTTGCGCTGGGTTGTATTCCGGTTATGCGGTCGGGCCCACTGGATTGTTTGTTTGAGGGATTACCTGTCTTGCTTGTCAAACAGTGGTCGGATATTTCAGAAGAGTTACTTACCACAACGCAAAAAGAGTATTCAGACCGCTGGAGCTCCTTTGCGTGGGAGCGACTCCGGCTTGATTATTGGATGTCACAGATTACTTCAACGGTGTAACATAGAGAGGCGGGAATATCCAGATACGGGCACCATTACGTTCCCGCATCTGCTGATGGAAGGGGACGTGCTCACAGATTTCCCGTAGACAGTAGGGGGCGGGCTCACCAAGAGAGCATTCGGTTGCGATGCCCCTATACTGACATCCACGTGTGGAGGAAATCCGATAGATTCCGACCCCCCCAAATGCAGATTCTACCTCCATGGGCTCTGTCATCGTTTCATGTGGAATTCGCCAAACATCTATGTGTTTTTGAATCGCCTGCGTCTGTGTAAGACCCTTTCGCATTTCATGGCGAATTGCATCCCAGCAATCATATGTTAGACCCAGGTGACTTGAGCGAAGCGCCCATATATCATAATAGGCTGGCTTGGCTGCTGCTGTTAGAGCATCCCATTGTGCGGGTGTCTGACTCACGTCAAAACAGGTCCGTATGCGTTGAGGGTCAAAATTGGCCGTCGTATCGTCCAAGTCTGCTAAAAGCATGTAATCATAGTCAGGATGATTTGATTGAATATGATTCAGAAACATATTTCGGCAGAAGGCCAGGCGGTCTGTACGTGACGGTTTTTTAGACTGGAGACCATCTAATTTGTAGATTTTCACTATTCCAGATGGGAATGATGCAGCAAATTCATCGAGAATTGCGGGAGTTGTATCTGTAGAATCATTTGTTATGAATAGGAATTTGGATTCAGGGTGAAAAAAACGGTAAGCTTCACGGAGCCATGCCAGACAGGCTGGGAGATAGTCTGCACAATTCCGTGCTAAGCCACCTAATACTACCCTATGATTCAAAGGGTACGATGCCATTTATTAGCTGTGCTAAATGGTATCGTCCGTTTATACCGAAGAGGTTTGATTTAGTCGTATCAGTTATTTATCTGAGATTCGTTTAGAGCTTCACAAATCTACGATTTGTTGTTGCTTTGAGCTGCGATCAAAGCTTCAGTTGCCTTTGGCAACTTGTTGCTCTAAACGAAGTTTAGAGCTTCCCTTGCCGACGCAGCTGGCTGGCGTGCTTCATGGCATCCTGGAGTGAAGCGCTGGGATTGGTCCGCTTCATCTGGTGATACACCTTCGTAACCGACTTCGCCCAGCTGGAAGCCTTGCGGGTTGTGCGACGCTTGCTGTGACGGTGCTTCCGGGTGTGAGAGCGACGGGCCATTTGGGGTTCTACTGAACGCAGAGATTCTGTTTTATAGATATCAAATCCAAAAGGACCAGAATTATCTACAGACCTTATTGAAGTTTCACAACCGGGGCTGTTGGAATATTACGCATCTCTCCCATGACGGAGTAAAATTCGACTGGGTCTATTATCTCTTTCTGTTTGAGTTGTGTCTGTATCTCCTTCGGGAAATACTTCAGAGCATGAACGGCACAACTCCCACAATTATCCGTATTTGCCATATCTACTTTCCAATTACTCTGTGTGCGACCAAGACGCCCCCAACGGCCAAGAAATGTTATTTCGCTGGTAAAGAATCTACGTAGCATCGTATTGTAATCGCGGTCAATGAGGGCGGGTGTTGTCAACTTTACTTCACAGTTAGCTACTTCTTTCACACTCATATTGAATAGAAAGCATTACTCTTATGATTTATATTCTAACATAATAATGATTTTATTGTTTTAAAAGCTCTTTCGTTTTTTGGGTAATGCGCCAATGCTCTATATCTGAATACAATAGTTCGTGGTCCGGATGTTTAAACTGAAAAGTATACTTATAATCAATACCATAAATTCTAAAGGAACTATCCCGTGTATATATTGTCATATCTGTATCTGATGTAATATGTTTATGCTGAATTAGAGTACCAAATTGCGCAAAATGATATTTCTGTATCCCTGTCGTAAAAGCAGTTGGCCCTGTCATTCTATGTATATCATTTGGATAGCGATTCGTATGAATATTTGCTACAACTGTTTCTATTACACTTTTAAGAATAGGATGACCGGGTGCAAACAATAGAGCCCATTGAACAAACATACCAGGATTTCCTTCCGCAGTAATGATTGCTTCATCCGTCGTTTGAATTAAACTATCTAATGGTACATTTATATATGAATCCATATCAAGATATATTCCACCATATTTATAAAGTACAAGGTAGCGCCATAAATCAACTTTTGCTACAATTATATTTAATTTATTATATGCATTTACAATATCGGGTGAATCATAATATTCACGTCTAACAAATTCATCAATTTCATCATCAATCAGTAAATTATATGTATATCCTGAATTATCTAGTAACATTTTTGATTGTCGTTCTTTGAGAATACCATCTAAATGTTTTGTTTTCCAACTTTGCCATATTATTTTGGGAATACCCATAATAATATAGCATATTATTTTAGTTTATTTGTTTAAACTAATAGAACTAGAGATATTACATATTTGAGATACTGCTCAGCAGAGGGCGCACCATCCAGGGCTCCTCTGGCTCATACTTGGCCTTACAACTGACCTGTGGCTCTGGGCAGCGCGGGGGCTCCACGGCAGCGCATGGCGGGCAGGTGGTCGGAGGCGGGCAAGTCACAACGGGGCAGCGGGGCACAGGGCATGGAGGGCACTCACCAATCTTACAGGGCTTGTTACATGTGGAGATACAGGGCGGGCACGGAGGAACTGCTGATTTCAGAATGTACTTGGACATATCCGGAGGTGCGGGGCATTCGGACTTCAGCATGTAGCGGGTCATATCGGGAATCGGTGGGCAAGGAGGAATAGACGCCTTCAGGACATATTTAGACCAGTCAATCTGGGGGCACTGGGTGCGGTCTGCGGGATTGCCGCCAGGGCATTTACAGTGATCCCAGGATGAATCGCATGTGCGGCAGCGGGATTCCTTCACATCAACGAATGTTTCCGCCCCAGCGATGATATTTGCTCTCTGAGCAAATGTTTCCATCCCCGCCAGTACGCCACTTCTACGATGCGCCTTGCTGGCCACCCAACCGACGACGAAGCCAATTATCAGAACAACGACAATGGCAAAATATCCCTTGGTGACAGCGTTCATGGACGACTCCTCTGTTGGTTGGCGTCTATTTTGTCAGTCGCTGTTGGCGGGATGTGCCCATGGCGGGTCGCTCAAGTGTTGCCGCCGCGAAATTCTCCGTTGACCCGCCCACCAAAAACGATATTGGCGTCGGGAAGAAACGGACATAGACGGCAAACACCAGAATCAGAGCCAGCGCAGCTACACCGGCCAGTCCAGTGCGCATCATGGTATTGCGGGTTCCTTCTGACCACTGGGCAACCGCGTTCATGTGTGGGGAGTGTCTCTGTCCAGGGATAACATTCACGAACTAGGACAATTGAACTGTTTGGGATCCACGGACGGTACAGAGGTCCGAATACGCTCACAGACCAGGGATAGTGTTGTCTCCGCTTCGGAAAAGGAGCCGATTGTATCAGTTGGACATCCCAGCGCCCGGGCATCCGCGCGACCAAACGCCTCCGTTATCTGCTGACAGAGGGTGTTCGCACGGGTTATCATGTCAGAAGGGTCATAGGCATCCACACGATTCTGAAGAGTTGCCACGGCCGTGCGGGCGGCTTCCATATCAGTCGGCGGCATTGTCAGTCCCTCTAGTTGGAGTCGCTGGAGCATCGTGGCCACCGCGCGTTTCAGTGCCTGACCGGCGGGATCATAGGTAACAGTCAGCCGCCACTGCATGTCCTGGAGCTGCCGGATGATATCATCGGGGCGGGCGGCGTGTGTTCCAGCGGCAGATGATGGCTGAAATCCGGGAACAACGGCGAACAGTGTGGGCAGAGGTTGGTCGGGCTTCTGGGCCTGCTCCAGAAACAGGCGCGCGGTTGCGATACGAATCGGCGCAGGTGGTTCCCGCCGTAAATCCTGTGCAATGACCTGAAGCTGCTGGAGGCGCACCCGCTCCAGAGGATTCGGCTGTGTGTGACCCTGGTAATCATTCAGAATCGCGTGAAAGAGCCCCGTGAATTCGCGGAACTGGTCCGGTGTCAGGAAGGCATCCTGATTACCGGCGTGTTTTCCAAAGGAATGAACCGCCTCCAGAGACGGTGCCGCCCGTCCCCAACCACTGTTTTCATGACGGACTGTCAGTATCTCCTGGGCCACATGCTTGTAAGTATCCGTAATAACAGAGGTGCCCAGCTGAGTGCGAATATCCGCCAGGCGTGCCTGGAGCATAACACGTCGCTGCCGCTGCTCTGGTGTAAGCCCACCGGGATGCGCCGTTTCCAGTTGATTCGCTGCTGCCAGCCAGGCCGTTATCTTGTTATCCAGCTCAATCAGGTCCTTGCGGGTGGCCAATGCCTCTTTGGGAGCATTCGGCGCTCCCGGAATTCCCGTGGGCCGCTGCTCCGTTGTAGGTACCTGATTGTTCGGTATCGGATTGATAACAGGGGCGCGATTGAGGTCGGCTGGCACACGGCTGTTCTCATCGGCCAGCTCTCCTACGGCTCCATAGGGGCGACCGGCTACAGGAGGTGTCGGCGGATTTGCGAAGTTTTCTGTTTGGCCATGTACCTGATACCAGAGTGCTGCGGCAACCACAAACAGAATGATAGCCGCACCAATTATTTTTGGCGATGTCATTGCGTGTCTTTCCTTACTGGGGGTCCCGATTACGGTAACGTACAGTTCCAGCAGGGGATTTCGTCCATGCGGATATACTTGCTCATGTCTTCACATTTCGTACATTTCTCACAGGTGGGACAGGAGGGACATGCCGGACATTCGGGACACTTGTGTGTCGTTGCGACGGAGTTCACGGCATGTACGGCCTCCTGGTCACGGGCCAGAGGATTCGGCTGGGCGGGCGGTCCGGCCAGATCTTTTGGAGTGCTGGCGATCAATCCGGCCAGTGCGGGGCTCACTTGGATGGCACCGACGGCACTGCCAGTGGGATTGGCAAACATTTCACGGTAGTGTACGGATTTGCGCCCCATCAGAAGGCCCAGTGCTACCAACAGTACCAGTAAAAGTGACAGTATCAGCAGGCTCATTTGACCTGGGCAGCGATTTCAACAAGATGAAGCGCGTATGGATTGATGATGGCAATATTGAAGTGGGATTGGATGAGGCGGGTCGGGGTCCCCTTTGGGGGCGACTTTACACGGCGGCCGTCGTAATGGCACCGGAGGATGATGTGTATTTCGACGGCGGGGTGGTTCTGCGACAGATTACGGATTCCAAGAAACTGACGGCCCGCCGCCGGGCCGTTCTGCGGGATTACATTGAGGAGACAGCGGTGGCAAAGGCAGTTACCTGGGCAGAGCCGGCGGAAATTGACGCGGTGAATGTGCTCCAGGCCGATATGAACGCCATGCATCGTGCGCTGGATGCTGTTTGGAAAGAGGAGGGTGTGCCAGTACAGCGGATTCTGGTGGATGGTGACAAGTGGCGTCCCTGGCGGGAGCCCGACACGGGGACGGAAGTGCCGGCAATTACGATTGTGGAGGGGGATGCGTCGGTCTTGGCGATTGCGGCGGCGTCTATTCTGGCGAAGGAGGCGCATGATGAATGGGTTCAGACAACAGTTGCTGCGGAGCCGCTGTTGTCGGAACGGTATGGCCTGGACCGAAATATGGGATATGGAACTGCGGCGCACATGGCCGGGCTGAAGACCTGGGGGGCACATGCGCTCCACCGGCGGTCGTTTGCACCGGTTCGGGCTGTCATGGCGCCAGAGTCTGTTGCACCAACCAAGGGTCCGCTGTTTCGGGTACGTTAAGTAACGTATCCGTTAGCTGCCATTACATTTGTAATGGCGGCTTCCGCTTTTCCACTAATAAGAAGGTCTAGAGAGAGCGGTGGCGGTTACGGAGAGGAGCGCGGATTTTGAAGGAGTGGGCCTGGGGGGAACCTTGGTTCCATCTTAAAAGAACCGGAACCTGCTCTTCAGAGAAGAGCAGCTACTGATTCTTCTTTAGAAGAATCGGAACAGCCCGATTCTTTTTGAATCGGGAAGTAATGCTTTTTCTCTTAGAAAAAGCGGAAACCGCCTTCACACGGTGAAGGTGATTAACGGTTCTTCTTTAGAAGAATCTGAACCCCCCCTGCTGCTGGCGCTGCTTGCGGCTCTGGCGCTGCTTCTGCTGCTGGCGCTGGCGGCGGGACTGGCGCTGCTTGCGGGACTGCTTCTGGGACTTGCGGTGGTGGCGGCGGCGGTGAGTGCGGTGACGGCGGGCCATTCTGTTATACATGGGAGGGCGATTTTAATCGCAGGGTCCAGGGGTTCAAAAAGTGACCGCACCAGGGGTATCAGGCCCCACCAGGGGTACAATGACATCCATCCAAATTCTTCTTCTTGACACGGAGACCAATGGTCTTCCCAAAAACCGCTACGCACCGCCATCCACCCCCAACAACTGGCCCGCGATTCTCCAACTCAGTTGGGCGACTTACAGGTTGGGTGCCGATGGTCGCACACTGACCCAGGAATCTATTCGTGACCTGGGACTTGCTCTTCCCGCCGATGAGCCCTGGAATCCCGATGCCGCGGCCGTTCATGGCATCAGTGAAGCAGAGGCCCGTTCCGGAACTCCCGTCCGGGAAGGTCTGCTAGAGCTCCAGGCGGCTCTTCATACAGCCGACGTCATTGTTGCCCACAATCTGGCCTTCGACAAACCCGTTCTGCGGGGGGCTGCACACCGGGTCGGGATTCGGGATTTCTGGCCCTCCAGAGGTCTCGGCGGTATCCAGGAGTTCTGTACCATGGAGGGCACCCGGGATTTGCTGCGCCTGCCATCCTCTCATGAAAAGGCCACCCGTTGGAAGGCGCCCCGTCTCAATGAACTCCACACATGGCTGTTCGGTTACCCATTTGATATATCGGGTGCGACGCTTCATAGCTCCGCATCCGATGTACAGTGTCTAGCGTCTTGTCTAAGGCTCTTCTCCATCGCGGTCTTCTTCCGGCGTTGAGTGACCGAGCGATGACCCTCGCGACGGCCCGGGCGTAAGCCAGAGCTCATATGAAGAGCCGCTGCCAGCTCCACGCGCTTCTCCCGCACCCGCAGACGATGTGCCTTTTTGAGCTCCGGAAGTGTAGGTTGATGACCGATACACTCCAGAGGGAAGACATCGTGCGCTGTTAGTTTTGTTTTGCCGGAGAGTCCCGCGGCCAGATACCGGCGCTCTGATTCCATATCAATCAGCGCATGAATTACACACTGAATGCGCACTGGAATATAGCCCTGGAGTCCCGTAAAATGGAAGGCGGAATACATCTGAATCAGGAAATCCAGAGAGGCCAGACGATAACCCGGAGGAGCCGGAGGAGACGGAAGCGTCGTGTAAGCATGACACGACACGGTTTCAAACACAACCGCTGCCAGACGACCCTTCGCTGTGCGGTACTCCGTGCGGGCCGGTAACAGCTCACCAATTGCGGGATAGACAGTTGGCTTCAGTTGAGCTGCCACGGTGAGTGCGGTGTGAATCGGTGTAGCATCTACGACAACCAGGAGCACAACGGAGTCGGCTTCGGGTGGCACCGCATCGGGTGTCGCCAAATAGGACGCCCCACTCAAAAACACGGCGTTTTCCACAATACCGGCCTCCACAATTTTGTCATACAGAGCCTTGGTTGCGGCGGACACTTCACTGTCACCTGCTCCGCCCAGCGCAGCCAGGGGATTCTCCACACAGCGACCGGGGCGCACAGGATGCGTCTCATTCAGAAGAAGCAGGCGCTTATAGACTTTCTCCCAGCGACTCACATCCCCCGATGGGCGTGACAGCTCCAGATACATATTCATTCGGAGATAGTCGGGGCTGGCATAGCGGATTCCATCGATTAGAACAGCATCGGCTGCCAGGTGACCATACAGGTCCGCGGGCATAAACGTAATATCCGCTGCCGCCCGATAATTGACAAACACCTTGTAGGTTCCTTCGTGGATGCCGAACTTGGCCTCTACATCTGTAAATCCCTCCTCCTGGAAACTGACAATCAGGTCGGCGCAATCTTGGAGGGGGTCCGGTGTCAGAAAATCGTAGTCGGGCAGATTGAGTGCCGGGTCATAGAACTTCTTGTCGGCGGGCATGTGGGCATTGATGGCCGCTCCGCCATAGACAACCCGGCCCTTAATACGGAGGAACTCCTCCATAATATCCACGATTTTGCGGGCTTCCGTGTCGGCAGCGGCAAAGCGCTCTTGATAATCAGCGGCTTCCGCGGCAGCGGACCGAATCAACTTCGTGAGCGCATTGGCGTTCATTCCCTACTTGTTAGGAGCGATTGATTACCTACTGATTCAGACGGAAGGAATAAGTGCCGAAATAGGAGGGGTCAAAGAAGGTGCTAAGTGTCTTTCCATCCGATTCATTGGAGAATAGATTAATTGCGACGAACTGGGCACCCGTCCGGAGCGCGGTTACATAATTGGCATCTCCACCATACAATACGCCATTCTCACTGGAGGTTCCACCGGTGCTGGGGCGAACAACACAGAAACCGGCCTGTGGAGGAGGAATCATTGCACCGGAGCCACCACTTCCGTCACAGGGCATCGCTGTATCCTGTGTGAGTGTGCTGACTGATTCGGGCGTGTAGAGAATTGTATTCGGCTGCGCCTGGAGGATATTGGTGTAGTTCATCATGTTTGTCTGCTTATACTGAAGGGCGAACTGCTGGAAGGTATTCACATTCGGCAATGACTGGAATCCCGGCTGGATATCAGGGCAGACGATTACACATACCTTTTCCTTGAAATCGTCGGGTGTCGCATTACAGAGGGCATTTGGCTGGTCTGAGCGCGCAGTGGGCGACATACCCTTGCCACTGTCATTCACCTTCAATGCGGCGCTCAGGTCGGCTGCCAGTGTATTCAGATAATCGGTTGTCATCGCTCCGTGGAGACACAGAATCAAGAAGAAGGGATCCATCCACTGGGCATTTGTGCTGGAGTTTGTGGCAGCGGTTACAGCAGCGCTGAGAATTGTGCCGGCGCGCACCTTGTTACGGGTCAGCATCTTCCAGTTGCTGTAGCGACCAGTTCCACGGTCCAATCCTCCGTGAGCTAACCACCAGGCAGATGTCCCAATCACAGAGGAGGGGCCAAACGCACTGTCTTCTTTCATGGCACAGACAACCGGTGTGGCTGGGTCCGCTGGATCCGGCCAGATATCAAACACGATGGCCCGTGCGCCGGCCATCACTTGGAGCCGTGCTGCATCTGGACTTACCGTTCCAATATACGGTGTCAGTACCCCAATATCTTCCGTGTGGATACCGCCAAAACAGGCCGTTGCAACTGACAGAGACCGCATCGGAATACTGGTCATCGTCTGACCCTTTGACGCCAGATAGTCATATAACGTACCGGTGCGCGGTATTGTATATTCTTCTTTTTGTTTACTGCCATTCTTCTGTGACGGTGTTATTGTTGTACGGTGGTAGATTATGCCTGTTATGGTAACGACGATTAGTGCTGTCAGCAAAGGAAGTACCCAGTGAATCAGTATTTTCACCACTGAATTATCAAGTAAACCGTCCATCCTTCCAGGTCCTCTATCTCCGGACTAAGAAAGAAGCGCTGCGCGTGCCGCCGACAAACTCAGAATCTGTGCCGTGCCCAGCTCCCGTGCCTTGGTGATTTTTGTAGATGATGGCTCTGGTCCATCAGGATAGATAACATGCGTCGTCTTCTTCGTTACGGCATCGGCAACCGTGTGACCTCTGGCAGCCAGGGCGGTTTCCAGTGCCTTGTCACGAAAGCCTGTCAGGAGAACCGTTGCTGTTGCTGTTGCTGTTGCTGTTCCAGCCCCTCCTACAGCAGAAACAGCCACAGGTGCCGGTGGTAAGGCGGGAACGACAATGTCACCGAAGTTCGCGGCCCTCCAAGCCACATAGGCCGGAATTGTCGCAACAATCTCATCAATTGTGGCCGCACTGAGACCGGCAGGCGATGCCGCCTTGAGCGTCGCGGCCGAAGCCGGCCAGGATGCCGGTGTCGTAACCAGCTGAAGAAGAGGTGTCAGTTTGCGTGGACCAACACCCCGGGGCATTGTTGCACTGGCCTGCAGAAGAGACAGCTCCGTCCAGGCGCCGCGACCCGTCCGCAGTCCCTCATACAGACGGTCCGCTCCCTTTGCCTTCACACCCTCCACCCGGGCCGCCAATTCGCCAGGAGTGGCGGCATAGATATCGTGAAGTGTCTTGAATCCACCCGCATACAGACGAGCCACCAAGCCGGGACCCACATTCTCCGCCCCCAATGCTGTCAGTGCATGTGTCAGTCGCACACAGGCGGATTCGGGTGTCTCTGTATCGGTTGCGCAGATGTGGATATCACCCGCCGTGAACGTCCAGGTTTCCGGAGGCGGCATTGCGGGACCCGATGGAGAGGGCACTGCGACACTCACAATCTGTGGAATTACGTCACCGGCGCGCCGGACAATGACTTGCGCGCCTGGACCGACCGCATTATCGTGAATCCAGCGGCCGTGGAGACCCGTGGCGGCACTGATGTTGGCGCCGGACAGAGATACGGTATCAAACAGAACCCGGGGAATCAGATAACCGCTGCTGCTGACATTCCACTCCACGGAGCGCACGGTGGTCGTGGCCGTGGCGGCAACCAATCGGGTCTTCCAGGCAGCGCGGTCAGCTGGATTGAGGGCGGCTCCTTTGCGCGTACGCTCAGGAGGAGCGGGGCGGGGCTGGTTCGGTGCGACGACAATACCATCAATCTGATAGGCGCATTCGGTCGTCTCCCATTGCGTGAAATAGGCTGACAGTGTTGCGGGAGTCATTTCAGCTACGGAGAGAGTTGTCTGTTTGGCGATTTCGTAACCGTCACGATGGAGGCGAACTAGCGCTGTGAGTGGCTGGAGGATGGCGGGCTCCTCTACAGCATAGGCAACGAACCGGATTTCGGCGAAGAGGGCCGGGTCGGGCTCTTTGCGGTTCACGGCACCGGCTACAATGTTCCGGGCCAGCTTGCCAGCAGGGATTGCGGGCGAATCCGTGCGCATGATGAGCTCTCCACGAATGGCTGTTACTGCGTCTGCGGCTGCTGCTTCGCTAGGAAACCCCGTGAAATACGGTACAAAGGCGGAGATGTCACGTCCCCGCATGCCGTCCCCGCGTGTATAGAGTTTGCGACTGGCCGGTAGCCACAATGCCGACACGCCATCCAGCTTGGCAGACAGATGATAGTGTGGCGCCGGATTTCGTGTTAGCCACTTCGTGAGTGTATCGTCTTCGGCCTTGATTTTATTGAGCGATGGAAGGGGAATTGGCAGTGCCACTTCGTCTCCTAGTGCTACGGGAGCACCGACCTGTTGGAGGAAGGGATGGTCCGGTGCCAGCTGCTCTACAGCAGCATCGTATTCGGCATCTGACATGGTAAGAGGCAGACCGTTATGATAGGCATGGGCCGCCGCTGTGAGACGGGTAACAAGAGCGGTAACAGCTGACATTGTCTTTCTGTCAGTTGTTAAAGAGGCGGGTTTATGCGGTGGTCGTGTGTGGATGCGTCGTGGGGTATCAAGTTTTTGGTTACTCATCATCGCCACCTGACAATCCTAACATCGCCATAATCTTTGCATCTGCTTCTGCCATTTTAGCTTCTGCTTTTTCTGCAGCTACCTTCTTAGAATCTACAACAGGAGCAACCGGGTTACAATCATTTTTGTAGAGGATGGCATCTGGATGTGCTAGCTCCAGTGCAATCTCCTGATACGGGCGGTCTATCTCCTCCAGAGACATCGTGAAAGGTCGTGCGACCCACAGCGATTCCGGGTGGGGCTCGGACTGCAGAGCCGCACGAAGTTGAAGCACCCAGGCCAACAGAACGCGCATTCGGTCGGTGGCAGTCCAGCGGCGCCAGTGTGTGCGGAAAGCATCATGGATGGCCCGGTGCGCAGTGGCCCAGCCACGGTGGAGTCCCGCGGAGCTTACACGACTGTTGAGCAAGATTCGTCCAATTTCCAGCCAAAACCAGATGGGAGATGACTGTTGTTTGGCGGTGAGAGCCGACGGGCCGCGGGGTCCGACTTTGACATCTCCGGATGCTGTGTGTGCCGGTAACAGCGACCAGGCGATGGCCGACAGAGCCATCCGAAGCTCTCCACGCTCCAGGGCCGCCAGAAAGCGTCCGGCCATCATACGGAGCTCCATCGAATCGTCACCGCGCTGCCAGACTGTCATAACAACGGGGCCATCGGCCTGAGCAGGAGGAGCGGTGTCACGCATGGCGGCCACATCGTAGAGCATAATTTCCTTGGAGGGCCAGACAACCGGTGTCTGATGGGGAAGGTCCAGAAGACGGGTGGTCGTATCGGCGGCCTGTGCACGGACATCGGGGTCATTCCGGAATTCCCGCCAGAGTCCACTGTGTTTGTGTGCGGCGACAACGATGGTATCCCATCCCTGACGAAGAAGAATCGGCATCGTAGGGCTGGGGCCACCTGCGACGGAAGCCCAGGCAAGCCAATAGGATGCCCACAGAGATCCCACGGCACCGGGTGTGGCGACTAGCTCCGCTGTCCAGCGATAGGCCGCGCGACGGTCTCCTTTTTCTACGGCATCGCGGAACGTGCGACGAACATCAGCCAGTTCGTAGCCGCAGAGTGTCATGAGCTTGCTGGTCGGTGGGGGGGCTGGAGCGGCGGTGGCTCTCATCATCTGGTGTGGCCCGGGTTTCCAAAAGAGGGAGATTTTGCGCGGGAGCGATAGGGAATGGACGGACTCTGGGACCGTGTAGCAACGATGTGGCCACTGGCACTGTCGGTGCTGGTGTCGGTTCTCTGTTTGCTGTATCTGTGGGAGATTGCGAAGTCGTATCAGCGGCGGCGTCGGATTGATATGAGTGACATTATGGAGGGCTTTGAGAGCGGTGGAAAGGGTCCGCCCGGCGTAGAAGCCCGTGTAGATGGTGACTGTTACGATGCTTTTTATTGCCGCGCCTATGACATTCTGGTTCAGCCTTCCGCCCGTGCCGGCATGGAAGTGAAAGTGCCCCTGGAATTCATGGAATCCGAAGCTGGTGGCTCCCGTGTGCGCGGAGACATCCGTGTGGCTGATATTGGAAGCGGTACGGGGAATCACGTGGAGCTTTTCGCACGGGAAGGTGTGCGGTCCGTTGTTGGGTATGACAAGTCGGCGGCTATGGTGGCAGAGGCGCGGCGGCGCTATCCGGAGCGGTCCTTCGTAGAGGGCGATGCGACAGTGGCAACCATGATGCCCGCAGATTCTGTGGACCTAGTGACAATGTACTACTTCACGATTTATATGGTACCGGATCGGACGACAATGCTCAAGAACATCTATCTGTGGCTGGCGTCGGGTGGAATTTTTTGCTGCCACATCGTCAATAAGTTGAAGTTTGACCCGGTGCTGGAAGCCGCGTCGCCATTCCTGGGTTTTTCTATCCAAAAATATGCGGATGAGCGGGTCACAAAATCGGAAGTGGCTTTTGAAGGATTTGACTATACAGGCGAATTCCAGCTTCACGGCTCACGGGCGATGTGGGAGGAAGAATTCCGCTTCAAGGATGGGCGGGTGCGCCGGCATGAGCAGCGGGTGTGGATGCCGAATATTGATGCGGTCGTGAAAGAGATTACAGATATGGGATTCAAACTGTTACATCATGTGGATTTAACGCCGATTGCTTACGAATACAATTATTTATTTCTATTTCAGAAGTAACATTCCTACTATCTACTCCATCTTTAATTTCCGTACTTTTAGAAGAGACCTTCAGTACAATATCTAACACAAGCGTTGGCTAGCGCCTTCCAATTAAGTATCGACTACATGGATTTCTAGAATCGCACAATCAATAGATTGTGCAATTCTATAGATTTAATTGGTAGGGAGTCTAAATCTTCTCCACTTTCGCACCGACACAGCGCTCTAGTTGAGCAGCTAGGACCGCACGCCCCTGGGCCTTGAAATCGTGTGGACAGGCATGGGCTTCCGGCAAGCGATGGGACTGACAGTGACGGATTCCACAACGGCAGGCCATGTCCGTGAGGGTCAGCTTCTTTCGGCAACAGGGGCAGCGATTTGAGTGAGCAATATTGAGTGTTGGGACGCCGGGCGTCGTGGCAGCGATTGGACAAAGCAGGGGAGAGGGAGCGGGCGTTACGGTGTTCATGTTGGTGTTGGTGTTCATCGTTAAATTCTTGGTGGGGGTGCGGTTTTGAGTGGGCGACAACTTTATGCGATAGCGCTAGCATCAAGGCGGAGATGCTTTGGTCAGAGCCATGGTTGTCACTGGCTGCTTCAGCATCGGGAACACAGATTCCACCCCCGCGACCACCACCGCTATCGGCTGGCTCCTGCTTTCGGCTCATGCCAGCAGTACCAGAAGGACTCACAGCGGACTGGCTAACGTTCGTGGGCTCCGGCTTATCTGTAGAGGCGGCGCGGCGGCGCGTGTCGGAAGCCGGCTCTCTTGTGGCGTGGCTGGATGTATCGGGGCCCGGGCCCGGTTCTGGGTCCGCCACCTGTCTGTTGCGACCGGTTAGTGACTCTGTTTGGCGACTGGAAGCGTTTGTGGCCCGGCCACGGGGTGTTCGGTTAGGAGAGCTTCTGTTACGTCATGTGATGTGGCATTTATGGAATTCGGGAGGCGCAACGCTTGTCTTTCAATGGGAATTGGTCGGTGTGCCTGCTCTGGCGGGAGCTTGGTGGCGCGGATGGCTATCGGCCGCTGTTGCGATTGAACGGGGCTGGCGGTGGCGACGGGCAGCAGAGCAGGAACGGTGTGGATTCTGTCCTGTAACCGCGGCGTGGATTCCTCCTGAGGGACCAACATCTCCAGCCGTAGATGGTCGCCCAGTTGTTGTACGGGATGCGTCGGCCGGTTGGACCGTTGTTGTGGCGGATTCGGGACTCTGTGATGGCTGGGGACATATGCTAGCCTTCACGGATGGCATGATTGATTGGACCCGGGTGGCCGCTGTAGGCGGATGGCGGGAGCTCTGGTATCGCGGGCCTTCTGCACCCGTGGGAGTGGGCTGGACCTGGACCGGTGAATGGGTCGTTCTTGGACGGGTCGGTGTGGGGCAACCTGTCCAAACACGATGGCTCACGGCGGAGCTTACGTAACGAAAACTCTAAGATAGAACCCGCATGTTCCGGATTGTAGATGTATAGACCTTCTCAATTTCCAGATAATAGTCTGCCAACAGAGTGCGGGCTTCCTCTGCCTTATCCTCAATAAGTCGGGCCGTGCTCTTTTCTGTTGTAAACATCTGAGGATGAAGACGTACCATGTCCGTTTTTGTATCGGGGTCCTCAATCATGAAAATCAGGCTGTTCAGAAGATTCCAGACGGCCTTGGAATGCTCCTCATAGAGCCCCTGTAGACGCAACACACCGTTCTGGATTTCCTGGAATCGCGCACGGGGTGATACACCAGGAGCCGTACAGCCGGGCACCTTGTTAATATCCACAAAGCGGAGGTCTTCCAACGCCTGACCTTCACCGTCGCGTGCCGCACCCAGTACCGTAATTGTCGGGAGTTTATCGCCCACATAAATACTACGGAGACCTGACACAAATTCTGTCCATTCCTTGCTGAGTTTCGGACGGGAGGTGGTTGTGAGAGGACGGATGGGAGCAGGAGTAGGAGCAGGAGCAACAGGTTGTGCTGCCGTTGTCGCAGTTGGAACCACGGGGGTGATCTGTGTAATCGGCTGTGCTGCGGTGCCGCCCAGCGATTTGTAATCCTGAATACACAGAAACTGGAGAGCGGCCCATGGATAGATGGAGGCCATCGTCGTAGAAATCCAGTAGGGGTCCTGACAGATACGGGTCTGAATTGTGCGGTCACGGAGTACCTGACCGGCTAACAGTGTCGCGCGAATCTGGGCTGGATTGTTGGCGGCGCCGATTTCACCGGAGTGTTTGCGGAATGTGGTCAGAATGGCTTTGGCCACGGGAGGCGGCACCACGTATTCACCGGCGGCCAGCTCACCGGGACGTCCATAGGGACCATATCCGTAGGGACCTAGACCCCCTAGACCCCCTAGACCACCTAGTGGTCGACGGGATATCAGGTCACCCAGCCCACCGAACCCCATCGCCTGTGGGCCGCCCAGCGCACCGGGATAATAGGCACCCAGAGCCGATGACAGATGCGGTGCCAACGCCTGCTGTAAGAGACCTACACCCTCCTGTTGAGTTGAGCGGCGATAGAGCCGGAAGACTCTCTCTGCTAGCTCCAAACTGGCACGGGGCTCCAGCTGAACGTCACCGGCCATCTCTAGAGCACCACCAAATTCGGTCCCTGTCGGAGCCTGTGCCTTGCGGAAAATACGGGTCAAAATCTCTGTTAGTGCTTCGGGGCGCTGCTGACCCTGACCAAAGGAGAGAAACCGGCCGTTGTACAGCGCACCGGCCATCCATGTGAGCCCCGTATTATCTACCACGTGAATCGGTAACACAGAAAGCGCACGAAGGGTGGAAAGCTGGATGGGTTTCATCAGGTAGGCCTTCAGGTATCCCTGTGCCTGGGACGATTGGATGTATCCTGCATAGGCGCGACCATCCGACTCCGGTGTGCGATTGAGAAGAAGTGTAATTGTTGTTTCGGGAACACCATACCGACCGCCACTAAATCCCAAACCAACCCCTAGACCAGCAGCGGTCCCCGTGCTGTCATACAAGACAAGAGTGCGACGTGATGACTGGATGGTTGCGATATCCTCTGCCGGTAGTGCCGTAGTACCCAAGAATTTGTTCTCAAAAAGCCATGCCACAATCTCTGCATCGCCCGGACCACCACCCCGCTGCTGTTGAACAATGGAAGGAGCAACCACCGTGCCAGTTGCGGCAGGAAGACCCGCGGCTTCCCGTGCTTTGACGCTCTCAAACTGGATAGAGGCCAGGCAGGCCACGACAATACTGACCAGACGGACCATTGTGTTGGCCAGTGACTGACAGACCTCCTTGCGGGTTTCCACCTTGTCAAAAGCTTTCAGAGGATTCTGATAGACAACGGACATGGTCTTTGTGATACCACCACTACTAACATCCGTAATAAAGGGCATGAGTCGCTTCTCCAGCTTATCCTTGAGGAAGACGGCGTAGTCACCACAGGCACCGGGACGGGCCAGATTGTTGAGGTCGTAGAGATCGGGCTTATTCAACAGACGGGATACAACAGAAGAGAGTTTTACAAGGTCTTTCTCCATGGCGGCATCAATTGGAAAGGGTGTCTCCAATCCCGCTGCGCTGCTTGCTCCGATGCCCATTACTTCATTCTGCGATTTTAGAGGTCTGACAGAATCCGCTCCCGCCATGGTTGGAGGCGTTTGAGGCACTTCGTGATTGTGACGGCACTGATACCGCAGACCTTTGCCAAATCTCCGTGGTCAATACGGATTCCCATTTCGGCGCAACAGAAGGCAATCACGGAGCCCGTCAGAGAGGGCGGCGTATTTTCGGGAACAATGCCCAGCTCATCAATGCGCCGACAAGCACGACGCACCATGGATTCCAGTGCTCCCGCATGTTCCCGGGGTGCAGACATATTTGTCAGGAAGGGACCAATGAAGTCCTCATAGGAGGTCGTACGGGAGGCGGTGGCGCGAATATCGGCCTGGCGTTGGCGCGCACGGGCCACCATGGCAGCCGTGGATTCGGGAGCAGTTGGTATGGGGTTGGTTTTCGGATCATCCAGCTTCGTTACAGTAACACCGGCTCCTCCTGCTGCTGCTACACCAACACTCGTGTAAGTATCCGTGGCTCCTGCTGCTGTGCGAATGGCCAGCGTGTGCTGGAACTGACGGATACCCCGTGTTACGGCGGGCATGGAAATATTGAAGATTTCGGCGATATCACGGGGCATGCGCGGAGAATCATGGCGCTTCAGGGATTCCCAGAGACAGGCCGCCAGAATGGAATCGCGCTGGGCCTGGCCGCGGCACACAATCGTAGCTGCCAGCTGCGCATAGAGTTCTTTGGCTTCTTCCACTATGGCGGTGGAGACTCCCGCATTGGAGGCACGAACCTGTAGAGTGTCAAATACGGACCAGAGATTACGCTCTCTGTAGGGCATCAGGTTCCACATATGGTAGCGACGGATGCGGCGCCCCATTGCGGTGCTGCGGCCGTGACAGTTAATCATTGTGGAAAGGGAGGATTCGGGCATGAGGGGGTCCACGGGAAAGGAGCAGCGACTGGGGTCGCCCGATGTAGCGGCATCTGCACTGAAATAGCGATATTCGGCACCCATATCCAGCGGAATATCAATCAGCGTACCACAGCGTCGGCACACCATTTCGGCGCCATCCTTCTCAATTGCGTCGGCATCCTCACAGGTGGGACAGTTGTAACTGCTTTCGGGTAGCGTGTCATTTACGGGTTCTTTGTCATCATCGTCAAAGAACCGGTCAAAGAGGACATCGTCGTCTTTGTCGTCGTGTGTGGCTATCTTGGCAGATGCCAAGGCCGGCCAGAGCATGTCGGTCATCCTGCTAACAGTTGATAGGGGCAGGGTTGGCGGGTCAAGTTTTATGTTGGTCGGAATTAGGGTATGGCAGCAACAACTGGCCAACAGGATGATTATGGGTTCTTTGGGCCTAACTATCAGTTTGATAATTCCATCCCCCTCCCGGGTGAGATTGGTGTGCGGAAAGAGCCGACATTTGACGCACTTTTTGATAATATTTCTGCAATTAACACATATGTTGATACAATCGCCTTCGGTGGTCCCACTTTCTTTGACAAAAACAATCCAGAGCCGCTGGGTATCCGTTATTTCTTGAACACCGGCATGCGCTGCTCCAATGGTGCGACGATGTCAGAGTATTACGATGGTGTTACCAAGGGTGACCTGTTAGGAGAGCGTGTCGCAGAGGGATTGGCTTCTGCGGGGCTGCCGGGCCTCAAGGGATTGGGACCGGGCATCTTGGAAAATGCCCGTGATGCGCTGGATCCGCGTCCTCTCTTTTCGGCAATATCGGGAACGGGCTATCCTGTCTGTCAGCAGGTAACATGTCCCGTGGGTGATGTCCAAGGGCGACTGAAGGATGCGGCGACGGGTGCGCCAGTGATTCAAGGTGATGTGGAATGGGTTTCAGGTCTGCCCCGTCAGCGTCGGTGGGTTCAGGCCTACGACGCGGATGGTACGGCAATTCAAGTGACAAAGGATGAATTTGCGGCACAGCCAAAATGCTACAATGCGGATGGAACTTACATGACCCGACCTCCCGATGGATGTGCGGTGGGAGCGCCGGCGGATACGGCGGTAGCAGGAATGGACCGCTATGGACTCTGCACTGTGACACAGCCGGCTTCTCTACCAGCAACTGTTGCGGAGGGCTTTGTTGGTGCGGAGATGGAAGGAGATGTGCTAACCGCAGGTTTGGTGGTGGCTGGGCTGGCGGTTATCGGGGGGGCTCTGTGGTGGGGGCTTCAGCGGCGTCGTTAGACAATACCCTGGCGCTTCATGCGATTGAACACCGTCACCGCCGCGATACCGGCAGCGACCTGCGCCACGATGTAGGCAACCGCATTGTCCGTTGCGATACCGCGATTCCAGAGAGTCGCAACAGTGACAGCGGGATTGAAGTGACCGCCACTGATACCGCCAACCAGGAATATTAGAATGGCCAGTGTTGCACCAATTGCCCACGGATTCAGTGTCGCAACAATGACCGAAATAAACACAAAAGTGCCCAGTGCTTCTACTAGAATAGCTAGAGGGTTCATGGAGGGCAGGTTTCTACTGATGGATAACGATTTTGGGCAAGTGGCTATCAATAATATTCGGATTAACAAATCCTACGACACTCTAATTATCCTGTCGTTTCACGACAACTAATTAGACTTACTAAAAGATTTATTAATACTAAATTATTTGGATAGCGCTAGCACCTGTTGGTTGGATGACTGAGGGCGGTGATAGCACATCCAGTGTAACATACAAACGCTCACGCACCGCGCGCAGAAGGTCTGTCGCCAGATGGAGTGTTAGAACCAGTGGTGCCAATGTAACGAACAGGATGGATGTATAACTAACTGGAAGAATTGAGAAGCCGTAGCTAACCAATAGAAGGAAAGAGATGGCTGCCCAGTTTCCAATGGCGCGGTTCAGATATATCGCTACAGAGAGTACATTCGGTGCAATTTTCCAGACAGCAACCGCTGCCAGGACCCAGATGAGTGACAGGCTCACGCAGTAACTGGTGGCGGCACCGGTCAGTGGCGCATACGGATTGCGACTGTAATAAATCACGGAAAACAGAATGAGATATGCGGCTGGTAGCGCACTTAGAAGGAGCGCAATGGGCGTACTGCTGCTCAGATAACGAATGGCTGCTGTATAGGTCTTTCGAAAACCTTTACAGTAGTCACGATTCACGCGGTGAGAGTTATGTGTGGAAGTCATGGTCCTACGGGGTGGGTCATGTCGTGGCGACTACCGGGCATCAACTTTTGTAAGTACCCCTTCTAGGAAAGGAAAGGTGGAATGGGTCACGAACTCTTTGATGACAATCCGCGGGGGCGACCGCGCCTTGCCGGCCTGGGGTATGGGGATGCCAAAAGAGCTCGGCGCTCTGTGCGACGGTTACGGGCCATGCCTTACGCCTATCAGATTCAGACTGCACAGACAATGTATTACAGGGCAAAGTACCATGCGCGACAGACTGCCGGAATGCGGGATGCGATGCGGATTTACCGGAACTTTCTACGCACGACCCGACGTCGCCGCATCCGCGATCGCCCGTAGGCGCGTTTCGGGCAGAATACGACTGGAAATCGACATGGACTCCAGCTCCTGGAGGAACAGCTTATAGGCATACGGGAGGCGGATCTGGCTGAACTCCGTCTTGTTCCCGCAACCGGTACAGTGCCAGAAATCGCGCATACGGTTGGCGATGCCGATGAGCCCACAGCCCTTACAAACATGGACCTCAAAGTTGTCACTGGCCTCCAGCATGCGTTCTTTTAGGAAGGATGATGCTCCATGAGCAATCATACAGTCGCGCTCCATTTCACCGAAGCGGAGACCTCCATCGCGGGCACGACCCTCTGCAGGCTGGCGGGTGAGATTCACCAGCGGACCTGTCGATCTCGAATGTATCTTGTCGCTGACCATATGCTTCAGGCGCTGATAGAAAATCGGACCCATAAAGATGCTGGTGGGCATCTGTTTGCCCGTGTAACCACAGTAGAGCACTTCGTTACTGTAGGGCTCTACACCGCTCTTTTGAAGAACCGTTGCCAGCTTCTCAACTGTCATCGCAGCATTGAAAGGCGTCGCATCGCCCAGAAAGCCCAGCTCACAGCCGGCCCGACCCAGGAGGGTCTCCATCAAGTGGGCGATTGTCATTCTGGAGGGAATACAGTTGCTCACGATACTGCCAGACGATAGGAACATGTGGTGATTTGCGACACCAATGTCATACACCGGCTCCGGTGCCATCTCCTGCTTCTGCAGAATTCCCAGCTTGAAGATGGGCAGCGTAGTCGCTTCACGGGGAATAATATACTCTTTCTTGCTGAACCAGCGGAGTGCCCCTACGCGCTCGGCAAACTGGGCAGCTGACTCCATGAACTTGTAGTCAAACACCTCAAGCTCTGTTGAGCGTCCTGGCTTCCGGCGATTACTGAAGAGCGTTGGGGTCAGAAGTGAATAATAGGCATTGAGAATCTTGTCGCCTGATTTCTCAAACTCCGTTTTGACGGCATCCAACGCAATCACACGATTACTAACATGCGTCATTGAGTCATTTGCCACCTTCATTGCGCGGTCGTGCTGCGCGGTGACCTGAGAACAGAATCCCTCATAGGCTGCGGCAACTTCCAGTCGCAGAGACTTCTCTACACAATGACGGAAGCCAATCTTCTCCAGGAACTCCTGATTGCTGACAACGGCTAGCTCCACTGAAACACGGGGGTCTGCCTTGTATGCTTCTGACTGAAGGTGGCAGGGGCGAATACGGGTCATCTTCGCACGAACACCAACACGTTCCATCAGCCCAATGAACTGATTCATACGGCCCACCATAGACTCTTGGAAGCGGGCACAAATGGACTGTGAGAAGCCCACAACACTGAACCGGTTTCCTGCCAGATACGGTGCCCAGCCATCTCCACCGAAGCAGGCAGCCAGGAACTCCCGCTGAATCGACGTAGGACAGCTATCTTCAAACAGGAAGGTCGGATAGGATGCCTCCTGCGTTGTGCGACGACCGACCATCATGCCCGGTAGAGAGGCAATAGAGCGGGCCAGAGCATATGGCAGATAGACAGTGTAAGTCTTGCCCATCTCAGATTCGCAATTCTGAATCTTGGGTGTCTTGCCCGTTAGGAGCTGGATGTCAGACAGAATCGTCTGCGCATCATATAGTGTTCCCATGTACAGAGGGGCGGTGTAATCACCGCGGGTAGCCGACAGGGACAGTGCTCCATCCGTATGGAGATAGCCCAGAATACGCGCGAAGGCCAGTGCGCGCTCACGCTCTAGGGGTGTATCCATCCGTAGACTGAGCTCTGACAACTCTAGGGACCATGCGGTCTCTAGCGAACAGGCTACATCCTCCGTACCGCGCAGGCACATCAGCAGCTGGTCAGCGTGACTGATATGCTGTGCCTCCTTGAAGATAGCCTCCGTCGCACCCGGCTCCAATACGCGGAACCGATGGTCCGGCGTACAGCGCAGAGTCCGCCCATCCTCCAGTGTCAGCTGGAGAATCGGCTTCACACCGCGCTCTTCCATGCCCAGTGAATACGATGGCTCACACTCACCCGTAACTGGATTCCATGTCAGAACGGTCTCCATACCCTCCGCGCCGAAGGAGGCAATGCGCTGGGCCGTACCATTGAGACGTGTCACAAGACTATCGGCCGTGAAACAGTGAGGATTAATGATAATATCCGGTACAATCCCACTGGCGGTCTGGGGCATGTCCTCTGGCTCCAGAATGAGCCCACAGGTGCCCTTCTGGCCGTGGCGCGATGCGAACTTGTCACCGATTTCGGGTACGCGCTCCTCACGAATACGAATCTTGATGAAACTGTAGCCCTCTCCATTGCGACCCCGGTAAATTCGGTCCACATAGCCACTCTCATTCGCGCGCATCAGCTTGGAGGAATCGCGGAAGCGCTTACCACCCGCGGCATCCACGGCATCGGCTGCCGCGACAGAGGACATGGCCTGGAGCGATGAATGCTTGATACCCGCCATCGCCGCACCATCCGCACCGCGCAGACGAATCGGTGCCACCTTGCCAATCAGCACATCGTCCTGGTCCACGAACACGTTCTCTGGGACAATGCCATCCGGTCCCAGCTTGCCGTAATTCGCCCGTTTCATCTGTCGCGTGCTGTGGGGATCCGGCCGACAGAACCGTTCCTCCTCCCCAGAAGCCTGATTCTTCTTCTCCTCATCCTTGTAGGTCCGATAGAACTCCGACCGGAAGAGGCCGCGGTCCAGCGAAGCCCTGTTAATCATCACGGAATCCTCCTGATTGTAACCACCGTAGGTCATGATGGCCACGACGATGTTGTAACCGGATGGCATCTCCTGTGAGCGGAAGAACTTGCTCATGTACGGGCTGGCCAGAGGCGTGTTGGAATACCACAGAATGTTGGACATCGTGTCCATGCGTTCCCGGAAATTTAGTGAATAGAGACCCATTGCCTGCTTTCCCATCGCGGACTGGTACGCATTGCGCGGTGCCTGGTTGTGGTCCGGAAATGGAATGTTGGACCCCATCGTACCCAGCGTGGTGCTCGGGTGAATCTCCAGGTGCGTGTGGTCTGCCGTGATGTCTGCGTCTGCCATAGCAATCAGCAGATTCTCCGTTTCGGAGGGGTCCACAAACTCCACCAGACTGTGACCACTGGGACTCTGCCAGCGAATGATATCAGTCCAGGTAGCAATAGACGGAGCGGCCGCAGCGGAGCAGGTGAGCCAGGCCGGTAGAGCAGCGGCAGGCATAGACTGGAGCTGCCGCCAGGCAGGAGCAAACAGAATGGGGCGCAGGATACGCCCACCCTCCGTATTAATCCAGACTTCGCGACGACGATGTTTGTACGTGATGCCCGTGTGAGGATGAATCCGACCCGCCCGCTTGGCCGCACGGAGCTTGGTAACAGCGGCCGTCGCGCCCGCGGCATCCACGGGCAGAATACCGACCCAGGCCCCGTTCATCAGAACGCGAATTCCGCCGAAGAGACCCGCCAGGGGTGTAGCAGGCAGGCCCTGCATGTCCAGCGTGTCATACAGAAAGCCCATAATCGGCTCCGGATTGGAGGGAAGACTCACCATGGCCGTCGCTGCCAGATTCTTCACGACACCGACCGCGTGACCCTCTGGTGTCTCCGCGGGGCAGATAAACCCCCACTGCGTGGCATGGAGTTTGCGGGGCGCAATCAGCTTGCCCGTCTTCTCCATCGGTGTGGAGATGCGGCGCAGATGCGAAATACCCGACAGATAGGTCAGACGATTCATCACCTGACTGATGCCCGCCTTCGTACCCATCTTGCCGCCCGGGAAATTGCCCGTGGCCAGCGCGGACTTCATGCCGATGGTGACAATCGTGGACTTGAGAATCTTGTAGATGTTGCTGGGATTGATGATGTCCTCAATCTTGCCGCTCGTCTTCCAGAAGCCGTTGTGAATCTCCTTCGTCAGCGTGTTCTTCATGTCCTTGATGACCTTCGTGCCGAACAGATAGCGGAAGAGATTGCCCATCAGGTTACCGGGCAGCTCCACCTTCTTGTTCGGATAGGCGTCGCGGTCATCGTGGGGCATGGCACCCTTGAAGACATCCAGTACCTTCTGCGTCATGAGAGCAATGTAACAGGCCTTCTCATACAGAGTCGTGGAGCCACCAATGTGTGGCAGACATTCCTCCGCCAGAATCTCCTTGACGGTGACCGTGCGCGGGGGCTTGCCATGCTGGAGGGTGTTGGCCGTGAAGGACTCGCGGGAGCCACCGCCGCTGCCCAGATTTGCCGCCAGCCAGTCGTGTGCGGCGGCCGTGGTTGTAATTCCCTTGGTGGCCTCAATACACTCCTGGAAAATCATCAGATGGGGATTCTCTACGGTTCCGCAGATGAGCTCAATGATGTCCTTGTCGGACTCCACACCCAGAGCGCGAAACATCACGAACAGAGGAATGTCCGCCTTGATGCGGGGGCAGCTCACCACGATATGCTCTGGCGCGACGGCAATCTTCGGATGCTGGACAATCTTGACGGAGAGTGACTTCGGTGCGCCCTCATTGTCGGGACCGATGGACTTCACATCAATCACCTCCACCTCCTTGCCGCGGACCTTGTTGTTGCGGAAGACGAAGGGAACATTCTCTGACATGCGCTCCTGACTGATAATGATGCGCTCACCGCCCTGAATGATGAAGTAACCGCCCACATCCACGGAGCATTCACCGACCTCCCGGGGCAGCTTTTCGGGCGTATCACTCAGCAGACAGGCATTGCTGCCGACCATTACGGGAATCTTGCCCACATGGACGTGGGGCAGTGTGCGGCGGCGCACGGTCGTTGTGTAGGTGGTTGCTGCAACATCGATGGCCGTTCCGGCACCTCCAACTGCCGTGAGGGCAACCGGCGTGCGCATCGTGTAAGTCGCGATGATGTCGGTATAGACGGGAGCCGCATAGGTCATATTCCGAAGACGGGCATCATTCGGATACATGGGCGTCACGGCACCGTTGTTCTCAAAGATGGTTGGCTTCCGAATCTGGACATTGGCGAACTCCACACACACCTCCACTTCGCGGGGCGGCGGTGCGCCGGCCTCTGGCAGAGCGGCCTGGAGGAGGGGGCCGCCCGATTTTGTGGTTTTCACGGCAACACTGCCCTCTTCGGCGCCCTCTACCGATACGCGGACAGCAGTACCCGCCGTGCCGGCAGCGGCACGGGTCGTTCCAGTGAGGTTCAAATCCGGCGATCCTGTAACGCGCACGGGACACGATCGCAGAATTGTCTGCGGAACCTCAGTGGTCATAAAATGATTGAAGGATGCCAACTGGTGCTCTACAATCTGTCGCCCATCATGTTGGGCGAAGAAGAGTTCCAAGAGGTTTTTGTAGGTTCCGTCGTTCATTCCGTCGTCAGTACGGAGGGGTGCTAGCCTGCCCGACATTGTCACCTTTTGGTGAGTTGCGCGGTCTCTTTAGACTGCCGGTGTTGCGTTTTGGCAAGCAGAGATTTACGGGCGTTCGGTAGATGGACGCTTTCAAGGAAGTGACAATGGATGTTGTCATGGATATGACGGGGCAGAGTAGTGGGAGTGGAGGTGGTGGCCGGGGTCGGCGGCGGCGGGTGCGGAAAACACAACGGGGAGGTGGGGATGCTTCTGCCGCGTCTGACATGACTGACAGTCAGATGGGTGGAAGAGATGTCGCGGTTGAAAAGGTTCCGCAGGCGGCGGGAGTTGCCGTCTCCGTGTCGGTCAAACCGGCTGTTGCGCCTGTTCCTGTTCCTGTTCCTGTTTCTACCACTTCTACTCCTGCTGCTGTTACCACAGCTGCTGCTCTGCCACAGGCAGGAGGTGGGTCCGGTCCTCAGAAAGTCGTGATTGCTCCGCCCAAGAAGCGTCCCCCGAAACTGTTGTTGGTACCCGGTGCCGCCAAGCCATCTTCTGCAAGTACCCGTGCAGCAGCGCTCCAGAAGACCTTCAAGGCGCACAAAGTTCGTGTCTTGATTGATAACACAGCCAAGACGCAACGACGACGGCGCCAAACGATGCAGGCCGTGGAGGCCATGACAGAAGAACAACTGCGTGCAGCTGCTGTCGCAGCACGGCTTTCCCGGCGCGAAACAGTGGCCAAAGTACCTGTGGATCTACTCCGACAGATGCTCAAGGATTACCGCATGATGCGGGGCATGCTCTTATGAGTGTTCCTCTTCCTTTGCCGTCTACTATGGCGTTGTGTACGACGACGACCTCCGCCCATGCTGCTGGCGGCAGCCGCACTACCGGTGTTTGTGGAGACTGCAGTAGTTAGAGCATTACTTATTGCCTGATATATATCAATACCGTATTGCTTAGCAATACTCTTATTTTCAGTAGCTTTATTAGCTCTATCATAGGGGGAATCCGCTGAATCAAATCTTATTATTTTTGGTCCAGAAATAGTACTTTTTATAATAGGTGTTACTAAACTATTTGACATCGCAATTACATCATTTATGTCTTTTTCAATTAGAAATATACTTGTGGTAATATTTTTTGATTTACCAAAATCAATAATATATGTTTGACCATTCTCACCAATAAAAAAATTATCAAACTTAACATCTCCATGAACATATCCATTCTGAAGTAACCATTTTAAATGTTTTATAATTTCAATAAGAAGATAGTTTCTTTTGTCAGGATTTTTCATTAAATAGTATTCAAAATTTACACCTTTAACAAATCCAAAATCTAAGACAATAATATTAACCGCCCCTTGTTTTCCCGTATAAGATGTTAAAAATGGTAAAATATGTTCGCTGGCATCACCCGCGCGTGAAATTGTTTCATACACATTTGCTTCCATTAATGTCGCGTTGTATTGACCTATACGCGAACCGGCTTCTGTATCAAACTTCCTAACACGAACATAGTTATTTGTGACATTATCCTTAAAGAAAAGTATATCTCGTTCTGCCAGCCCCGTAATATTTAGCTCTGATTGTACTTCGTTCATTGTGGCAATTCTTTCCGTATCTGGTATTTCATATGTTTGTGGGTCAATCATTGTTTCACCTAATATTATATTTTCACCTACAATCGCTACACCACGATTAACTTTTCTATTTATACTGGGATATCTAGTAAGACCTGCAAGAGAAAATTTGCTGTTACCATTTCCCTCAGAACCTTCTTCAACAACAAGAGTATCCGACCGAGGTCTTCCAGTATTATCCGGTCCCGTTCCCGCCCCACCAACTGCTGCCATCCTCTACTGTATCGTAACATATTCTTGGAGGTGTACCTCTGCAGCATCCCGCTGAAGAACACACCACAGACCGAATGCCCATGCAGCTGCGACTGCCGCAAAGATTCCTGTCGCAATTATCAGTGATTCAAACAGCATGCTCTGCTCTCACTCTATAGTGGAATTGCCTAAAGCCCTGCCTCATTCTCAATCTCTAGGATTGAAATGGCCGTCGCACGCGTAGAAGATGTTCAGTGGCGGGCGGATACTGTTACAGTGCGCTCTTTGGACCTGTCAGTGGGTGACAAACGCCTACTGACAGGTGCTTTGTTCCAGATTCGTCGGGAGGACCGTGTGGCTCTGTTGGGGCGGAATGGATGTGGGAAATCGTCTCTTTTTCAGTGGCTGCGGGAGTCGCGACCGGTTGCCGGTAGCGGTAGTAGCAGCAGTCACGTGTGGTCCGTCTATGAGGTAGCCCAGGAGCTTGCTGCGTCGGAGGAGTCCATCACGACGGTGGTATTGTCGGCCCATCTGGAGCGGGGAGCTCTCTGGGCACGCCAGGCTGCTCTTGAGGCAAAAGAGGAGGAGCTAACAGACGCCGAAGCCGCAGAATATGCTGCAGTTGGGGACCAGCTGACCGCGATGCGTGCCGAAGCAGACCCCACCCGTGTTAAGAAGATTCTTCACGGTCTTGGATTTCGCTTAGAGGACATGGACCGCCCCCTCTGTGCATTCAGCGGCGGATGGCGTGCACGTGTGGCATTGGCGATGGGTCTCTTTATGGAGCCGGACTTGCTGTTACTGGATGAGCCCACGAATCATCTGGACTTAGAGGGCGTACTGTGGCTCACAGAGTTCCTCAAGGTCTGGCCGAAGGCGTTCGTCGTTATCAGTCACAATGTGGGATTTGTCCGCGAAGTGGCGGCGACCCAGTGGCTCCTTGAATCGGGACAATTGACCGCCTATCGATGCTCCTATTCGCGCTTTCTCCAGCAGCGTGCACTGGATGCGAAAAAGATGGCGAAAGACTGGGAGGCAATGGAAAAAGAGGTGGCGGCTCTGCGATCACGGGGAACACCCGATGCCAAACGGGCGGCGGAGGCTCTTGTCGCAAAACGGACACGGGAGGGTGTGGTACGACCGGCACGGCCCTATCATCCGAAATTCCATTTTGTAGAGGGTGGGGTCGGTGGTGGCGGCACAACGGCGCTACTGAAGGCGGGAGGAGCGCAGCTAGGATATGGGTCCTCCGTTGTGTTGGAGGATGTTACCTTCGCGCTTTACAGCGGCTCCCGTGTCGCGCTGGTAGGGGCGAATGGCTCTGGTAAAACGACACTGTTGCGGTTTCTTGCTGGAGAGTTGGCGCCTATGGGCAGCGGTAGCAGCACCGTTGAAACGCGGTCCGGTCTGCGGATTCTCAAGTTTGACCAACATTTCTATCATACGTTGCCACTGACGCTTACACCGCTAGACTATATCACATCTGTGGCTGCGGATGGTGTCGGTGCACATGCAATTCGGCGGATTCTGGGAGCATCCGGTCTGGAAAGCAGCGAACACTGCCAGACAATTGGAACTCTGTCAGGCGGACAGAAGGCACGGGTCTATTTCGCGGCGATTGCGGCACAGCGACCCGATATTCTGCTCATGGACGAGCCAACGAATCATTTGGATATTGAAACCGTGGAAGGTCTGACAGCAGGACTGCGGGAGTTTCCGGGTGCCGTTATTTTGGTGAGTCACGATCTGGATTTCTTGGAGAGTGTGGCAACGGAAGTGTGGCATACAGTGGGAGGGCGACTCGTGTCACTGCGGGGAGAAGTAGAGGAAGCTCTGTCAGAGTATGTTAGTGAGGTGGTGGAGTCTCTGGAATTGTAGGTGTCTGACAGTATAAAAGATAGACTCTAGGCATAGAAAATAGAAGATGGAAGAAGAATTTCTTGAGGAGACTGCGAAGAGTTTCGTGATAGATATGTATCCGATTCCGGAAGGCAGTAACAGATACTATCGATATCTCTTACAGAAAACGCCGGAATATGAGCTCTACTGTATAGTATGGAGTGAAGGCGCTACAACGCCCTTTCATGGGCATCCGGATGGCGGCTGTTGGATGCGGGTTATAGAAGGAGAATTGGTCGAAACATCTGTGCGGAGCGACCGTGTGATGTGTGCTGGTGATACCGGATTTCAGAAAGGACCCTATGGAATTCACCGTATTGTTGCGCGTCAGCCTAGTCGGAGTCTTCATTTGTATAAACCTGGGGCACTTCAATAACTAACAATCCGTTAAGAACTCTGTTACTATCATGCCATCCAGCTCTGCAGGCGTAACGGCACGATATTGGAGTGCGACGGTGCGGAAAAACATCCATTCATAGAGTCCCAGAAAGGTAACAAGAGCCAGATTCTCACCGATGAGGTGAGGCCAGCGCACATGCAGACCGCGGAGATGTGCCGTGGATGTCAGGAGCCCGAAGCCGGTTGCCAAACCGCCAAAATAGAGCCAACTGTTCCGAAGCAGTGCGGCATTGAAGGCCTGGCGCTCTGCGGCGGCTTCTGCGGCAACTTCCAGTGCCGTGGACGTATTGAAAAAGAGGGAGACCCAGTCGCGGAGGTCCGCACGCTGGAGGGGTGTCATGGTCGCACAGGTGGCAAAGGCGCGACCCGTGTACGTATTCACCAGACCCGTGAGTGCGGAATCTTCTTGCCGACTCACAAAGAGCCAGAAGAAGAGCGTTTCAAAAAGACTAATGAGAAGGAGATGGAAGATAAAATGGAGGGCGACCGTGTGCGCATGGATGGTTAGAGGGTGAAATCGGTGGTAACAGACGATTGAGGTGGGAGGAGGTGTTTGTTGCTCTTCTTCCGTCGCAGCTGCTGTCATCAGCTCCAGTGAAGAGGGAATGGTTTGAATCCGGTGAAATGATGTGGAGGGTGTTTCTTCTATGGGAAGACCCACATCCATGAAGGTCAGATTTCGTGGAAGTTGGATATAGCTGTCACTGTAGGCTTTTTGTCGGGTGAGTGTTGGATGTGATGTGGGAGAATCCATAGTTTCCCTAGAGCGGATGGTGATTTAGACCGACTGGCGCCTAAACCTATCGCCCCGTATAAGAGTATGTCAGGCAGCACAGCCCCCGCCACCCTTAAACCAATGTATCGGACGTATTTGACAACATGGACTTCCCATTCTGCCAAATACGGCTCTAAAACCGCACTGTTGTATCAGGTCGGCGGCTTCTATGAGCTCTACGATGTGGAAAATCTGGCAACCGGTACCACCCGTGCGAATGTACGGGAGATTGCCGAAGTCTGTCAGTTGTCCCTAACAGCCCATCCCTTGGATGATGACACTCAGACTCTGTTTGGAGGTGTGCCGGAAGGTGCGCTGGGAAAATACGAACGGATTCTGGTTGCGGCGGGTTACACGGTCGTGGTTGTTAGTCAGCGCAAGGGCGCCTCTGGTGCGGTAGAAGAGCGGGTGGTTGAGCACATCTCCTCTCCGGGTTGTTACATGGAGGGCGGCTCTGGCAGAGAGCGCCGATTGGTGGGATGTGTACTGGAGAGTTTGACGGATGGCCCCGTCGCACTCCGTCGCGTCTATTGGGCAGCCGTTGCACTAGATGTGGCTACAGGAGGTATCTGGTTCGTGGAGGGAACTGACAGAGACCGTCTCCATCAATTTCTGTGCGTGAATCCGCCGGCAGAGCTAGTGGTCTGGTCTGATGGCGGTGCGGCTGCTACGGGGCTTCTGGATCTACTGCGGTCCGGTGCAGGAGCAGCGGCCTTTCATGTGCGTTGTTTGCCCACGGCTGCGACTGCCGTGGAAGAGGCGACCCTAGAGCGCTTCTGGGCACCCGTGCGGACACGTCTGGAATGGCTGTCCCGTGCGCCCCAGGTGCGTCGCTGTATGGCGGCCCTTATGGATTTTGCCGCGGACCATCTGCCGTCTGCGCTGGTCCGTCTCCAGGTTCCAATCGGCTGGGTGAATGAGGGTGATGTGCGTCTGGGAAATGCGGCACTGGAGCAGCTGGGAGTTCTATCGTTGCGGGGTGACGGAGATCGACAGTGCCTGCTGGGCATTCTAGATCAGTGCCGCTCCATTGCGGGGCGGCGTCTTCTGCGTGCACGGCTGTTGCGACCCATTTCGGATGTAACAGAGCTCAATCGCCGATTTGACCGGGTGGATGCGGCGGGTGTCGCCATGAATGTGCCGGAAGTAGTGGCACTCACAGAGCGGTCTCTACGGTCGCTCTACGATATGAGCCGACTGTGGCGGCGACTGGAGCTCCGTACCGCAACGATGGGTGACATGGCCTGTCTGTTGCGGTCGTATGAGGCGGTAAGCACACTGTTGGCTCCATGGGCGGCCTATGGAGCCACTCCTCCTGTGGGAGGGGCCGAATGGTGTGCTGCGCTTCTGAGCGGATGGTCTATGGAGACACTGACAACTATGGCACGGGAGGGACAATCTGTTCCCGTGGTGGAGCTGCCGTGTTGGGGTCCGGACCTACCCGCCTCTTTGTTAGCCGGATTTGCCGCCGGTGCGGCGCTGCGGGCCTCTGCGCAGGCGCTTGTGACAACATGGTCTGGCATGGGACGCGGAGAGCCCCTCTATCTGGATGATGCGGAGGGTGGTGGATTCCGTGTTACCGGCACGAAGCGGCGGATTTCTGCAGTGCTGACGGCTCTACGGGATGGCGGAGACCACACCGCCGAAATCAGTAGTCACAAGACATCTGCAGCACTGGAAACGGCGGGACTACGGGAGCTGTCGGCACGGCATCGGTCCTGGTGGCACGGATGGTCTGCGACCTGGGCGGATTTCTGGGTGGGAACACAGGCGGCAATTGTAGAGCGGGGGCGGGCGATTCATACTGCGCTAGAAAGGTGGTGTGCAGAAGTAGATGTTGCATGGACATCCGCACGGATTGCGTCCGAATGGCTGTGGCGGCGCCCAACACTGGTGGAAGGTGCATCTGAAGGCTGGCTTGCGGTGGATAAGTTACGGCATCCTCTGTTGGAGCGACTTACAACGGTTCCGTATGTGCCGCATACTCTGACACTGGGAACTCCTTCTGGTTACAGCCTGGCCGAAGAACCCGGATGCTCACCGCGGGGTCTGTTACTGTATGGCATGAATGCTGCCGGTAAATCCTCTCTCATGAAAGCCGTAGGTCTCTGTGTTGTGTTGGCACAGACGGGAATTCCAGTTCCTGCGGCAGCCTGTCGGCTATCGCCTTTCACGGCGCTTTTCACACGAATTCTGGGAAATGACAATTTGTGGGCGGGTCTCTCATCCTTTGCAGTGGAGATGACGGAATTCCGGGAGATTCTGCGATTTGCGGATGATCGGTCGCTGGTGCTCGGAGATGAGCTGTGCTCTGGAACAGAATCACTATCGGCAACGGCGCTGGTAGCGGCCGGTGTGGAGACATTGGCATCCCGGGGCACGAAGTTCGTGTTTGCGACTCATCTTCATGAGCTGGCAACGATGCCCGATATTGCGGGGCATTCCGGTGTGCGGGCCGTTCATCTGCGGGTCCATTACGATGCTGCTGCGGACCGACTTGTGTATGACCGACATCTGGCTGCTGGCTCTGGCTCTGCGCTCTATGGCTTGGAAGTCTGTCGCGCACTGGATTTGCCAGCGGATTATCTGGCAAGAGCTACTGCGTTGCGGCAGCAGCTGGCGGGTGCCGTGGTTGCGACGACGTCTTCTTATTCTACTGGTGCTGTGGTATCCGCCTGTAGTATCTGTAGTGCGACAGGAACGGCTGCTCATCTGGAGATGCATCATATCCGCCCACAGTCTGATGCAGCGGTCGCAGCAAAAGAAGGATTCGCCATTCATGGAGCTGGCAATTTGGTCTGTCTGTGTGCCGGATGTCACGATGATCACCACGGAGGGCGACTCCAGATTCGGGGCTGGGAGGAAACATCGGCGGGGCGACGTCTAGTATGGGAACGCCTTACAGCAGTGGGAGGAGCGGGAATCTCTGCTGTCGGTGAGAAGGGAGGGATGCGACTGACAGAAGAGATTGTAGCATGGATTCGGGAGCAGCGGCGTCTGAAGATTCCGCTGACAACTATTAAGCGAATGGGACGGGTTCTGTTTGGAGGGATTGAGCTAACAACGGCAGAAGTCCGGAGTGTTACGCTGTAGGAGTGGCCGTAGCAACAGAAGCCTTCACACGGACCAACTCTGCCTCCAGAGAGGCCACCTTGTGCTCCATTGCCTGGAGACGCGCCTCCAGAACACGTACGTGGGTAACAAGAGGCTGAACCGCAGCCAGCTCTGCGCGAAGCGTGGAAATTGCCTTGTCAGTGGCCTCTGCGCGCTGGCGACCGCCCACCTGCGTCATAACACCGCGACCGAAGAGAGTGGCAGACATTTGGACTTTCTGGGAGGGTCGGGGGGAATCCAGTGGTCCGGATGACCGCAGCGAGTGGCTAGTGCTTTCCAATTAAATACCTGCTAAATGGAGTTATAGTTCGTCAAATTAACTGTCGTGAAACGACTGCTAATTTGAATTTCTAGGAGGTTATTTAGTCGGATATTTAATGAGAGCCACCGGCTATTCGTAATCTGTCATCTAACCTGTCCTCCAGACACTCTAATTATCCTATCGCGATGCGATAGCGACCTAGAAAACACTCTAGACTAATATTTCTTAGATAGCACTAGCCCCGCGGCCAAACTTGACACTGTCGTTTTCGTGCCCCTGGGTAGGGTACGATGATTATTCCGGTACGTTGTATGAATTGCGGAAAGCTCCTGGCCGACAAGTGGCTCTATTATCAGCGCCGCCTCCAGGAGCTTCAGGGAGATGCGCATGGAAAGAGGACCTACTTTGATGGAACAACGGTTCCTGACACGAAGGAGAATGCAGTCATGAAGGAGCTGGGTCTTACGCGCTACTGCTGTAAGAAGGCTCTGCTAACGCATGTGGACCTCATTCAGAAGATTTAATTTAATCCCCGTCACCTGATAGAATGGAAGACCTAGCCTCTTTTTTTATGCTGTTCGTGGTGGCAATTGTCGGGCTTTTGACGTATGTGGTTATTCCCTTCACACCAACATCCGCTCTGATGCTTTTGGCGGCGGCGGGTCTGGCAGGAGGTATCTGGTGGCACTGGACCCAATTCTCAACGGACTACCGGACCAGCACATGGCAGGAGCAGCTCCGGAACTATGCGTCGTATGTGATGGTGGCCGTTGTCATTGCCGCAAGTTACACATTCTACGTATTTGGATGGGGTGGTGTTAGTAGCTATGTGACCGATACAGTGGAGAGTGTCCGGGATGCAACGGTGGGAACGATATCAGATGTAGCCAGCAATATTGGAGAGGCTGCTTCAGCAACGGGGAATATCTTTGTTCCGTCTCCCAATCGGAACCGCTCGCGCAATACAAATATGAATGTGAATCGAAATACGGGTGGGGGTGGCGTGTTGGCCAATTTGGGCGGGGCCGGAAATGCTGGTAGAAATATGGTGCTTGAGTAGAATGGGCAAAGGCAGTCAGAAACGCCGTACGCGCAAGGCGGGACGCACTGTTCCCCGGAGTCCTCTCTCCGTAGAGGCACTTCATTCCAGTTTTGAAAAGATGGATGTCCGGTTGCGGCATGTTGTGGAATCGGGTGTCACTGACAAGGACCTGGGGCACGCTGTCGCACGGGCCTGGTCGGCGGCGTTCCAGCATGAGCTGTCAGCACCCGCAATCCAGGGACTTGTTACCCATTATCGGGCTCTCTATGGCGGATCTAAGGCGGGGCGGCGCACACGACGGGCACGCAGGGGTGGTCAACGCGGTGGTCAACGCGGTGGTCAACGCGGTGGTCAGCGCGGAGGAATGGCACCACTGGATTGGACGATGGGACAGGGAACAACCAGCACTGTCTATGGACGCTTTCCGGATGATTTCGGCACGTCGGCACAGGCGGTGAGGTCACTGGATCTGGGTCGTTTTAATGAGAGCTCCATCAGTCGTTCCTGTGACTCAACCGGTGGATATAATACGCTTGCAAGCCAGAAGGGAGGTGGTGTTCTAGATGCACTGGTTGCAGGTTATCCTCCCGCCAGTGTTCCTGCGAATGTGGTACAATCAACGGTGAGCGCACTCCAGGGAGCAGGGCCCACCGCACCATCGGCAGACCCCACTGTTCCTGCATGGACACCGACCCTTGCGACACCGCAGGCGTTTGATTCGTCTGCGGTCTCTAATTTGGCCGGATTCTCAAATGTCTATACGGGGTACTAGTCGGAAGGAAATGCGAAAAGAACTTACAGATGATGCTCCAAGGACTTTCCCTGTGCAGATGCCGCTGTGGCACGTTTCTCTGCTGCCGTTCCGGGTGCGACCATCTGTAGAACGGCAGCCTTCAGCGGAGTTCTATCGGGGAAAATGCGTGTATAGAGCTTGATGAGCACCAGAGCGGTCACAGTACCGACAATGACACCGATAGCATCCAGTGTTGCTGTGCGATGGACTTCAAAATAGCGGCTGATATAGTTCTCAACTAGGACAGCCACCATGATGGAAATCGCGGAGCTTACACCGGCATTCAGGATATCTAGTGTCTGTTGGCTTGTAATACCGAACTTCTTCCAAACAGCGGACAACGAATCTTCCACGAATACGAAGTTGAATGTATCGATGAGGCCGAAGGTGGCAGAGGCCGTCAAGCTGGCTAACAGAACGCGTGACCCAGACATCTATTGAGCACCGCGATTTAATGACAGGCGACATTTTCAGAGTACCCAATAGTGATGGCGGCAACTGTAACCTCTTTGAGCCAAGAGGGGCTCGGCTTCCTGGAGAAATACTTCCGGGAAACGGAGTTCCCACTGACGCGTCACCACATTGACAGTTATGAACAGGCCGTATTTGAGGAGATTCCCTCCATTCTTTTCAGTACGAATCCCCTCACATTCATGAAAGAGCCGCTGGATGAAGATGGTACGATGTTCGCCTACAAGGTGGAGGTGTTCGTCGGTGGAGCTGCCGCGACGCCAGCGGACTTGGCGATTTCCATCGCACCGCCTGTCATAACCGTGGATGGCGCACACACCGTTCGGCGCATGTTTCCGAATGAGGCGCGTCTACGGAATCTGACCTATGCCGCCCAGGTGAGTGCTGACATCCTGGTCCGTGTTACCTTTACGGAGCCGGTCGGTGGAGGGGGTGCTGCTGGTGGAGCCACAGGTGGATATACGACCCGCATCGTGGAAGCGCCCGTCATCCGGAACTTCCCGCTCTTTAAGCTCCCCGTTCTGCTACGCTCCAAGCTGTGCGCAACGGGTGTCGCCGATGCCGCGCGTCTGGAAGAAATGGGCGAATGCCGCAACGACTACGGTGGATACTTCATTGTCAGCGGTGCAGAGAAAGTTCTCATTACCCGCGAAGAGCAGGCGTTCAACTCTCTGTTTGTGGACCGTAAGTTGGACCCCGCCACTGGCAAACGGAACGGGTATGCATCCGTCGTGTCACTGAATCCTCTCACGAAGCAGACTCGACGTGTGGCTGTCTACCAGATTCCCACGGGCGAAATTCGTGTTGGGATTCCCATGGTTCGCGGTGAGTTTCCGCTGTTCATTCTGTTCCGCGCACTGGGGCTGGAGAGTGATGAAGAGATTCTGCGAATGATTTTCCCCAGTACAGGGCACTCCCTAGAGGCAGAGCTTATTCCCTCCATCCATGATGCCTATCCGATTTTCAATAAATTCACGGCCATCCAATTCATTAAGACACTGACAAAGGGATTCACGGAGGCCCACGTGTTGGATATTCTCCAGAATCTCATGTTGCCCCACGTGCCGAATGAGCCGCTTGCCCGCGCACAGTACCTAGCAGAGATGGTCCGCGAAATGCTGCTGGTCCAGGCCGGCAAGAAGCCAGTAACGAACCGCGATGATATGCGCACACAGCGGTTTCTACCAACGGGTATTCTGCTGCGTGAGCTCTTCAATGCGGCCTGGAAGGCCTGGCGCGGCACGGTGACTTACACGGTGGATGTGGCCTATCGTTCCAATCCGCAGCTGTATCAGGGCAATGCGGTGTTTGACCTGTTCCAGGGCTCTAATATAGTCAAGATGCTCCAGCCCGAAACGCTGGACACCGCGATTATGCGGGGATTTCGGGGTCGTTGGGGTACCGGTCCCGAAAATGAGAAGACGGGTGTGCTCCAGCCGCTGGCCCGGATTTCCTACGCGGATGCTCTGTCCCATACCCGCCGCGTTGTGTCGGACTTTCCGTCCGGTATGAAGACAACGGGGCCGCGCAAACTGGATACCTCCCAATTCGGTTACTTCTGCACGTCCGAAACGCCGCAGGGTGCTCACATCGGTCTCACGAAGAACATGTCCATCCTGACGCAGTATTCTTTCGGCGCACCGGCGGCGCCTGTGCTGGCCTGGCTCAAGGCGAAGGGCGGTGTCGTTCCGGTGGCCAACACAACGGCGGCCCAGCGCGCAACGGCGGCGATTGTGCAGATGAACGGAGGCACTGTTGGTTTTACGGAGAAACCCCGTGAACTCGTCCAGGTGCTGCGTCTTCTCAAGTGGAACGCCTATCTGTCTCCGACGGCTTCTGTGAGCTTCAACAGTGTGGACAAGGTGGTGCGTATCTTTTTGGATGAGGGACGGCCGCTGCGACCTCTGTGGCATCTGAGCGCAGGAGAGGGTGTGGCCTTCTTGGACCGCCTACCGATTCTGCGTGAGCTGAGCTGGCGTGCCCTCGTGCTTGGTGCTTCACCGGTAACCGCGTCGGCCTCTCTGCGGACAGTGCGATTCCTGGATCCTCTGGCCGAGAAACCGGATGCCACGTTTGCCGACTATGTAACACAACTGACACCAACGGCCGGATTCATTGAATACTGCGATCCGATGGAGATGAACGAAGCCTACATTGCCGTCTGGGGCTCCGCAGAGGAGCTGACACCGGAGCACACCCACTGTGAGATTCATCCTTCCACGATTACCGGTCTCATGGCATCCATGATTCCGTATTCCAATCACAACCAGGCACCGCGTAACCAGCTGTCCAATTCCCAGAGCAAACAGGGTATCGGTTACATGGCCACGAACGTCAAGAACCGCTTTGACACGAACGCGCACATGCTCTGTTACGGAGAGGCGCCGCTGTCGCGCACCTTCTACTATGACGTGATTGCGAACGGTGAGATGCCCTACGGATTCAACTGTGTGATTGCGGCCACCTCCGAAAGTGGTTACAATCAGGATGACGGTCTGATTATCAACCGGGATTCCGTGGCGCGGGGCATGTTCCATTCGTTGGGACTGCGGACGTATGAATGCGCCGAAGAGGAGGACAGTCGCACGAAGACTCACACACATGTGGCAAATCCTACGAAGATTCCGGCCTGGACATCGCTACGACCGGGCTTGGACTACTCCAAGCTGGATGACAACGGTATTATTCAGGAGGGTGAGCTGGTGGATGAGACGACGGTGTTGGTCGGTCGTTACATGGTGGTGCCGGCAACGAATGACATCAAGGATGCCTCTGTGACGCCGGAGCTCTACACGAACGGTCGCGTGGATTCCGTGGTGGTGCTTCACCAGGGCGACGGAAAACTGCTGGTGAAAGTGCGCATCGTCAAACTCCGTGTGCCGGTGCTGGGTGACAAGTTCTCATCCCGTCACGGTCAGAAGGGCACCATCGGTATGTTGGTTTCCGCGGCGGATATGCCGCGGACGGCAGAGGGCCTGGTACCGGATGTGATGGTGAATCCGGGTGGTCTGATTTCGCGTATGACAGTGGCGCAGCTGGTGGAGATGGTGGCGGGACGCGCGGCGGCCGAAGTGGCGGCAAAGTTCAACGCGACCACTTTCTGTAACAACGGGGACTTCGTGGGACAGTTGGGCAATGTGTTACAGGCCGTGGGAGCGCACCGGTCGGGTGACAATGTGCTATATTCCGGTATCACGGGAGAGCAGATTCGGACGGACATCTTCATGTGTCCGCTGTATTTCATGCGTCTGAAGCATCTGACGGATGACAAGGTGAATGCCCGCGGAGAGGGTCGGCGTGAAGTGCGGACGCACCAGCCGACGGGTGGGCGGGCAAATGAGGGCGGTCTGCGTATCGGTGAGATGGAACGCGACTCTCTGTGCTCTCACGGTGTATCAACCTTCTTACAGGAGTCCATGATGCGACGCGGCGATGCGACGACGTTCGTGGTCTGTAATGGATGTGGGCGTATTCCGATTTACAATGAGCCTGAGGCTCTGTATGTCTGTCCCACGTGCGATGGCCCCTTGGTCTATAACGGTGTGACACCGGAAACACTGACACTCCAGTTGCCGACAAAACAGAGTCGGGTGACGTTTTCACGGGTGGAGATGCCGTATACGCTGAAACTGTTGGACCAGGAGATGTCAGGAATCGGTGGTTACGGAATGCGTCTGGTAACAGAGGGACGTGTGACCCGACTGCGGGATGATGAATGGGACTGGCCAGTGGAGACCGTTGATTTCCGGTTGGCGGAGCAGGGTGGAGAGGCGGCCGGGGCGGTGAATCCGACAGAGATGGATGCTGCTGCAGAGGCGGCCGCCGCTGCGGCCGAAGAGCGGAAGCCGCAGGGCAAGAAGAAGGGCGCCGTGGGCGGCATCGCACCGGCGGGGCAGAAGGAGGCGGCAGAGGCGCTTGTGGGCGGCATTGTTCGTCGGGCTGCGTCAGCAACTGCTTCGGCTTCAGAAGCAATCCCTGTTGGTGAAGAGTCCGCCAACTACGGATTTGGTGGAGGCGCCGCGGGCGGAGCGGCGATGACACTCACGTTCGATGAACGCTCTACCGGCACAGAGCTAGTGTTCTCCACATTTGCACCGACACCTATCAAGATGCCCGCCCGGCAGATTCCGGGACCCGGTGGGCTGAGTTATCCCGACTTTGCGGCGGATGAGGAATGGCGACGTGTATGGCCCACAGTGGAGCACTATTACCAGGCCATGAAGTTCCCGAATGACCCTGTCTGGCAGGAGGAGATTCGGAACGCGCGCACTCCAGCGGCGGCGAAGCGAATGGGTCTGGACCGTGCTCATCCTGTACGTGCCGACTGGGATGCCGTCAAGGTGCCATATATGCGTGTGGCACTGGAAGCCAAGTTCAAACAGAATCCTGTCGCACTGGCGCATCTGTTACAGACACAGGGGCGGCGACTGGTCTATTCCACAAAGGCGGATGCGTTCTGGGGAGAGGGCTCACGCCGGGATGGACAGAACAAGCTAGGGGAGCTGCTCATGGGTGTGCGGCAGAAGCTGCGGGATATGCCGGTGGCGGAGTTGCTCCTGAAAGAGCAGGGTGACAAGGTGTCAGCTGCGGCTGCGACACGCCCTGGATTCGTGGAGGCCGTGTTAGAAGCACAGGGGCTGCCCCGACTGGATGAGCGGGCGGGAGATGAGGCAATGTACAACCAGCCGGCGAATATGGTGTCTGCAGCGCAGGAAGTTGTATCCGCGGCAACTGGGGGACAGTTACAGTTGGCTGGTGCCACAGGTGCAGAGGAGGGCGGTGAAGCAGTGGCGGTGCCTGCTGCTGAAGGAGGGGCTGGTACTGGCTTCCAACAGCAGGGTGGTGGTGCGGCTGGTGGTGTCTATCTGTTTGTGAATCCTGTAATGGCTGGGCAGGCAGATATGAAAGCACGGCGGGCTCGCGCAGGAGGTGCCGGTCGGGCTTTCACATGGGAGGGTGCTACTGGAGGTGGAGGCGGGCAGATAGGGGGTGGGGATTTGGTGGGTGGCGCACCTGCGGCGGATTTGTCGTCTGTAGAATCCACAGCAGGAGCAGAGGTGATGGTGATGAAGGAGGGGCAGTAATTTCAATACAAGTAACAGAGAATGGTTCGTCGTCGTAACACACTGAACATGAATTGGCTAACACGACGGGTAAATCGCCTAACATTCAAGAATCTCCAGCGTGAAGAGTCGCATCTATCGGAGACAGAGCACGATGAGATGCCTGGGCGGAAGTGGCTGAGCCGGCGGCGGTCTGCTCGGAAGACACGGAAGCATATGCGCTGGTAACTCCTGTTATCGGTTACCTAAACTTGACACCCGACATTGTTATACCCCAGTAAGGGTACGACAATGGCTACTTCTGCTCCTGCTCCTGCTCCTGCTCCTGCTCCTGCTCCTGCGTCAGTGGCCTCACTCCCTTCCACTCTTGACCCCGCCGTCGCGGACATTCTTCTCCGCAGTCGCAATACAATTCTGGATATTCTGGAGGACCGCGGCTACGATGTCAGTAAATACCGTTACATTGCCCCCGACCAGATTCTGATTCTGGCAGAGGGTCATCCCCGTGCGCTGGATATCATTGTGCCCAAGAAGGCCGATGGTCCGGCTCCCTGCGACCGCGCGGTCGTCGTCTATCAGATTCAGGACCGTCTCCGTCTCAAGCTAGCGACCTTCACCCGGGACCTCTATGAAATCGCCCCCGATGCGATGGGTTCCAATGCCGTGAAACGCACGGACGACGTGATTATTATTCTCAATGAGCCGTATCACGATGCCTTTGATAAGGCCGCGCTGGGTCTCTGGCAGACACAGCGGGCACGCATGGTATTCTTCCATATCAAACAGGTCGTCGTCCATCCCGGGCGACATGTGTTGGTTCCCCCGCACCGCAAACTGAGTGTCGAAGAGGCGGCTGCCGTCATTGAGCGCTTCCATGTAACGACAAAGACACAGCTGCCGCTCCTCAAACACCATGATATCCAGGCGCGTGTGCTCGGGCTGGTGCCTGGTGACATGGTGGAAGTGTTGCGTCCGTCGCCGACTGCGGGTGTGCTGCCCGTCTATCGGATTTGCTCCGCATAAAGAAGGGAAATGAGCGGTTGGACGGAAGACCTTCATGCGCGGGCTGAAGCAGAGCTGAATGGTTTTGATGCGGAGTTCACCGACGCAATGACCGCCTGGAAATCCGCTGCAGCAGCGGGAAATTCGGACCAGGGACAGGCACGGGTAGAGGATGTGTTACGGCGTTGGCGGGATTTCACGGGACGGCTCCAGGCGGGCTCTCTTATGGCAACAGCGGATGGCTCCACCATGGAGCGTCTAACATCACGTCTGGCCGAAGTGTCGGAGCTGCGCGATACACTGGCAAACTTACAGGGTCGTGTCGTCACGGGAACAGAGCAGGCGGATTCTGTGAATCCGAAGGTGACTGCGTCTCCCTATGTGAATATCCTGGGTCTCCAGCGGACGTTCCGGGATAGTACGCGCACGGGACTCCTGATTGCCAGTATCGTCATCGGCGTCTTGGCGCTAGCCGTGCTGGGCTTTTTGATTGTGCGGTTTGTTGTGGGGTCGGGTCTTGGTGCGCTGTTAGTCGGTGATGTGACGGGTGCGGAGCAATCATTCAGTACTTTTACGACTTACAAGGCTTAGTTAGAAGGATGGAGCTCAAAATTCGGCATCCTCCAGTAAGGAGAGTAACAAATGGGGAACAGTTCATCGTCCTCTGCATCCTCACCGCTGCCGTCACCGCCTCCACCGGCGCCACCCATGCCAGTTGTAACCGTTCCCCTCCAGCGTGTGCCAACCGCGGATGGTGCGTCGGGGCTTCACTATTCGGGACAGGTCTATATGAACCAGGCTCCGCGGCTATCCTCCAGCATCTGCGACGGTGTTACCGTTTCTCCCGACCAGATTGGGGACATCTACCCTAATGGAGTCAGCAGCCCCTCCTTGCCCATTGATAATACCACTCACCGGATCTCTCAACAGGCCCTCCAGGGTCATGTGGAGAATCTCATCGGCCAGGGACGCATACCCGGACAGCTCGGTGACTTTCCCGCTCAGATGGCGGCCGACAAAGCCTTCTATGCCGCCGTCCAGTCCGAATACTGTTTCTACGAAGCGCGTTATGTGGCTGCGCTATCGCAGTTCCTGACACTGGTGTCGGCCCAGCCTGCGACAGATTCGGGTGCCGTCCAGGCCGCGCTCAATCAGACAATTGCCCTGAACATGCGCCTGAATTCTCTGTTGGAGGTTATCAACTACGTGGGTAATGACCGCGCACGGCAGGTGAATGTGCGCAGTCCGGCGATTGACAAGGCGAATCAGGAGGTCCAACAGAAACTGGCGGTTCTGGATTCGCAGAAGCAGTTTCTGGAGCAGTCGGATGCTGTGGAGCGCACACAGCGGGAGATGATGCGATTCTCTTCCGAAAAGAATCGGGCGATGACGATTCAGATTCTGTTTTTTGTGGGTCTGAACGTGGTGGCGATTGGCACGGTTCTGACAGTGTATCGCGGCCTACCTGGGTAGTGTAACGGCAGGTAGTGTAACGGCAGGTAGTATCCCCGCCTCTGTAAATCTTTTTACGGAGCGTGTGGCTATCATAAATCTTTTGACTAAATCATCTTCTAGACACTCTAATTCACAGTCGTTAAACGACAGTTAATTAGACAAACTAGAAAATATTCTAGTCTAATCTTTATTAGATAGCGCTAGCGATAGAGAAGACATCTGATGATCTTCATTAACTACCGTCTAATCATATTCCTATAAACTCAAATTATCCAGTCGTAAGACTAGCGACTGCTAATTAGACGAACTAGAAATATAATTACTCAGTATTTAATAGGAAGACACATCATGAGTGCGGATGGTAGTTTATTGTCCAAGGACATTGTGGATCTCCAGGATATTGAGAAGGTCCAGTATCTCCAGACACTCCAGTCCGATCCGGCCCAGTATGCCTCCTATGTGAATGAAAAGGCCCAGCAGATTCTCGGCGAAGTGACAGATTCCAAACGGGCGGCCTTCCTGAAAGCCTCCGCAGATATGGCCCGTATGATGGATATGGACCACAACAGTCTGGCGGCACTCCATCGCTCAGAGGACCTTGCGGGCATGCAGGACCACATCATCGGTGAGCAAGGGAAGCTCTACGGCTCAGCGAACAGTAACAAGGATATCACCCGGCGTCAGGTGGAGATTAACAACTGGTATTATGAGAATAAGCGGGAGACTCTGTTTGTGCTCCAGTTACTTCTGTTGGTGTTGTTGGTCGCGGTCATCGTGCTGGCTCTCCAGAGCTACGGCTGGGTGAATGAGGAGGCCGCCGGATGGACCCTATTTGTGCTGTTTGCGGTCGGCGGAGGAACATGGCTCTACCGGTGGTATTACACGACGTATGTGCGGGACCCGCGCTACTGGTCACGGCGCTCCTTTGCGGAGGATAAGAATGAGCAGCCGTCCAGCGGTGCGCTCTGTCTGAATTACTAGGCCCGTAAGTAGGGGGTTTCGCGAATGGACCAGAGTACAACGCTCCGGATTCAAATGAACAGTGCAGAGTATGCGGCGGAGCAGGCGCGGACAGCCTACATTGCTAGTCTGCCCGTGCCGCAGCAGGCGGATTTCTATGCCGCCCAGGCCCAGCCGCGCATGGAAGAAGCATCCCGGGAGGCCCAACAGCTGAAGGCAACGGGGACCTTTGTGTTGGGTTTGCTGGAGCGGGAGACGGGGAGTGCTGGCTCACTGGAGGCGGTCCATGCGATGACGACGCAGGAGGTGGGCGGACTGGAAACAGAGATTGAGCAGCTGAAACAGCAGATTCGGTTGGAGCGGCGGGTTTTCTTGGATTCTCAGCCGTCTGTGTCACCGGCGGTGGCTGGACTCTATTTCACGCGGGTGCCTGACAACCAGGTGCTGATTGCGTTGCTGAGCACCGTGGGGGCACTGTTAGTTTTTCTGAGTGTGGGTATCTTCCTGGGGCTCTTCCCGATACCGCGCTTGGAGGCCACCTCCACACGGGAGCGTGTCGTAATAATTGCGGGGCTCTGGACCGTTACAGTCCTGGTTGGATTCCTGGGACTTTATACATTTACTTGATTCCTTGGATAGAGTAGAGTAGAGATGTCAGGAACAACATGTCCGTGCTCTGGACTTGGTAGCGAAGCCGTAACACTGGTCGTGGACCGGCCGTATTATCCCAGCGGAAATGACCGGATTGAGCGCAAAAAGACAGCGTTGTGTCCGTGTGCTTGTCCGCGCCCGGTGGGGGCGGCGCCTATGACGGGTGAAGAGCGGATTCGCATGCTCAAGGCCAAAATTGCGGGGAATTGTTGTGCTGGAGAGGGGACCCCGACTTTGTGTAATGTGCCACGTTGTGCCTGGCCGGCAAACTGGAAGACACGGTAACCTTTCACAACGCTACATAATTCCCCGACATATCCTCTCCCTCCTCTGCCAGTCGCACTCCCGCATACACCTTGCCATCCACAGGGGCACCATAGACCGCTTTCATGCGTTCCATGAGGTCTTTCTTCGGCAGTACCTTCTTCACCGGATTGAACTTACACCATGCCTTGTAACAGACCATGAGCTCACCAATACGTAGCTCGGCGCCCATCTCCTTCATGAGCGACTCCGAACAGAAGGCGCTAAAGGAATCATTCGTCTCCCGGTACATATCGGAGGCCGCGGACACCTGTGCCGGCTCCTTGAGGTGGCCACGGAGGTAGTGCGTCTCATAATACCAAGCCAGCAGCCCGGCAAAGAAGGGACGCCATCGGACAATTTTTGTGGACAGAAACGGGTCGCGGGAATAGACATTCGTTGCGGGATTTGTTGCGACACCTGCCGGAACGAACCGACTCACATGCGGAATAACACGAATGCGGCGCCAGGTACCATCATCCATGCTGCTGACCGGTGGCAGGTCGTTACAGCTCATGAAGATGCGCGCCGTCACGATGAACTGGTCCTGGTCCTGGAAGAGACCGCGGGCCTTGACCACATCACCGCCCGTCAGCTGCTTCATGAGCGACGTATTAATCTTCTCTCCCTCCTCTGGCTCCATCATGCTCACGAAGCGCTTGTCCTTGATGACAATCATCTCGGGCGTGGCCGACCCAGCATCCGCGCGTTTGCGGGTAATCGCTGTAACCGGTAATGTCTCCTGATACTCTCCGAAGGTCTTCGTCATCAAATCCACAATCATGGACTTGCCGTTACCGCCGGTACCCGTCATGATGTAGAACAGTTGCTCCGCATTCGTACCCTCCAGACAGGCGGAAAACAGCGTGAGACAGTATTCCCGCAAAGCCGGGTCGGGATAAATCTTGCTGAAGAACTCCAGAATCTCCAGATGCTCTGTGGCAGGAGAATCAGCATTGTAAGGAATGTAGGGAATCGCATCCAGACCGACAATGCCGCGCCCCATCTGGAAGGAGATACAGTCGTCGGGGCGACCATCCCGGAAATGGATGTGGGGCTGACCGTCCGTGCCCTGGTGACGGAGCTCTAGCACGCCGTTGCTGAATCCAATGAGTGCGCCATCTTTGTTCATATTGCCCAGAAAGTCCTCATCATAGAACTTCTCCGCGGACTCCTTCATGACGGACTCCTTGAAGGGAAAGTTCTGGAGGTGCTGCTCCACTTTCAGAAGCTTTTTGCGCTTCTCCTGGAGTCGCTCCCTCTCAGAGGGGTCTGTTGTGGCCATTTCGCGGCGGGCCACTTCACAATCAGCATTGATATAGACATTGCGGACATCACTGCTGAGTCGCTCCCGCAGTCGGTGCCAGGTCTTCAGAGAGCGCCAGGTGTGACCGTCCGAAGGAAACTGATACCAATCCATGGCAGACACGGAGGTACCCTTGCGGGCCGGGCAACAGCGGAATTCATGCTGATACATCTTGACGACTAGGTCGGCAACGGAAACATGTGAGCCCGAATCATTGACAAATGCCATCTCCGTGTTGGCCTCATTCAGAATGTTACGATACGCGGCGGGAGAGTCCTCCTTTGACCACCAATGGAGTGTTCCGAAAGAGAGAGCCTTGCGACCCTTCTGTTGGGCCAGAGGCTCCGCGGGCAACAGCTTCCACTTCTCACGGAAGGCGGCATCGGGTGTGGCACCGTATCCTGGCACGCGCCGACTGAATTCGGCCCAGACTGCGCAGGTTTCGTCTGTCTCTGAAATGTTGTGAAGTAACAGACCCAGATTCACCCAATCATGATAGTTCTTTGCGCGGCGGGTCGGATTGAGGCATTCGCGCACCAGACGATAGGCCTGGGCCAGGTCTTCCGTGCTGGTTTTGCCGCGACTGACAGTGAGACCGCTCACCTGCATCATGGTGTCCGTTGTGGCGGCGGCTGCTCCGCCTGTCGCGACTCCTGCTCCGCCCACTGCCGTGAGAGGTGCGGTGGCGGTTCCTCCATCATCTAGGCTGAGCGTATCGGGTGCACCCCCACTCTTAGCAAACAGACCCGGTGACTTCGTCCGCACCCAGTTGGACCCCTTCCCCCAGCGCTGAAGGAGTTGGGTCCATTCCACTTCGGTCGCGGCAGAGCCGGCGCGAAGGGCCAGCTCCGTGGGCGTGTCATGATTGAGACGCAGGCTCAGCTCCTTGATGAGTGACAGCGTAGAGAGTGCGCCGATTTCCTCCGACTCCAGATGGTCCGCTGTAATCGGGTCCTCCATCTCATACTCCTCCTGGATGGCAGCGGCATACAGATGTGTCACCTTGTACCAGGCCTTGTCTGGCTTACAGGCGCCATACAGAAACCAGTTGTTGCGGGACACAACGGAAATATCAAAGCAGTCCATGGCGTCGTTCGTCATACCGGTGGTACCGAAGGCGCGCTCAATCGCGCCCGTTTGGAGGAGCCAGCCACGGAGGGCGTACTGGATTTCGGGAGGCGTTGTAAGAGATGGACAGACAATGTGAATACCGTCCTTGTGATAATCCTTTTCAGCTTCGGGGCCCGGCTTCATCATCACGTAGAAGTGGAGTGCCGGGTCCCCATCGGGAAGAGGACCGAAGAATCGCGCGAAGGCATCCGCGTAGGCAGCGACAAATTCGCGCACCTGCTCGGAAGTAAAACGACGGCGGAGGGGACCGCCGCCTGCGTAGCGGAAATCAAGGTCTATGAGAACGGGGCTCTGTGGCTTGTGCTTCTCCAGCAGAGAGCAGGCACGTCCCTTTGTAAAGATGTGGTCGTGGACCAGTGTCAGAAATGCTTCGTATTCGTCGTCGGGAATCGCATACTTTCCCAGCCAGTTCTTGTTTTCGTCGGGAGGTCCGGTTGTCTTGCCGGGTCCCAGTCCAGTAACATTCCAATTCGTCCCCGTCGTACGACGGGAATCCAGATACGCACGCAGAGTGAGGTGAGATGCCATTCTATCCTAGGGCAGCGGGTCGTGTTTGGGCAGGGGTGGGGGGGTCAAGTTTTGTCGGGTGCTAAAGAACAGAGGGCGTAATACAGAAGGAATATGACATCCACCCTGACAGAAGTTAGTGGAATCGTAGTTAGCAATGAGGAGTGGCAGGAATATATGGAAGGAACAACGGATGGACGACGTGTTCGGGTGCGGTTTGATGGAGAGCGACACGATAGGCGGCTGTGGCGAGATGCGTCGGGTACCCTGGTATGCCAAAACGCGTCGGGTGGCGCAGTGTTGCCGGTGTATCCATACTCCTATGTGATGGAGAGCCCTAACACAGATGCCATGACAGAGAGTGCTATTTTCATGCAGCGACTTATTGCCAGTGGAATGCCCATGGAACTCGCGCTCCATCTGACAAATCAGGTCTATCGGAACCGTGGGCATGACCAACCGATTCCGGATGCGATTGTGGACCGGTTCATCGCACAGTGGCGGAATGGGGGATTCACTTGATGCTGGTGGCTAGCAAAAATGACGCTCATAATCAACCCCCTGTTAGCAAGTACCCCCCCAACATGACTTACAACCAATCTATTTATTGGATGCTCCGTGAAGCCCCCTCACCGAATACTGTTAGATTCTCAGAAGAAGACCCTGTCAATCTACAAGAGTTCGTCCCGTCATTTCTTATCACACTTCCGCTATGTCGAACTGATTCTGCGATGCGCTTCTTCCCAGGTGGCACAATTCTGTCTCTTCTTCAAATGATTCACGAATTTTACCAGGAACCGGTTACATCCGAAGAGATACACCGTGTTGTGAATCTGTCTACATATGGACGCCATCGCAATCGGATGATTCGGCTTGCCGAACGGCAGGAAGCAGGAGAAATCTTGCGACGAATCGATATCTTGGACCCCTCCGCTACATATGAAGGAATTCGTGAGAGTGTTCTGCTAGTTGATTGACTGCGGTCTAAACCAGTGTCGGATTCCCCGCAGCACGGCAGGCGGGGCATTTCCGCGGCTCCTTCTTGAAGGATTCCGTGATGGCAACACGGGAAAACAGGTGACCACAGGGCATTGCAGCCGTGTTGTCTTCTGTTAGCTCTTCGGCGATGACGGGGCATTCCTCCTTCCGAATACGGGCCAGGGCAAGAAGCTGTTTCGCAACGTGGGGAGCCAGGTCTCCTTGAGAGGGAAGCGGGCGGGGCGCGGTTTTCTTCTTAGGAATGGGTGGAGGTGTGGATAGTGATAGAGTAGTTCCCGATAGGTCTGTGAAACCGGCGCCTCCTACGGCTACCAAGGGAGTCGGTGTGGGAGATGGAGGAGGAAGTGAGACAGATGGAGAGACAAGAACAACAGGTGGAGGCAGCAGAGGTGTAGGTGTTACGGCTGTTGTAGTTCCGAATGCGTTGACCAGCTTGATATTTCGCTTCATGTGTGAGGGCAAGTACTGTGTTATTGGACTGGTATTTGAATAGAAGGATATAACTGGAATCTCTACTGCAGGGTTTGTGCATGAGATAACTGTCTTCTGTGAACAGAGTCGCAGAAGCATATCTATGGGTGCAAGGATGCTTTTATTTTGAAGATTGACGCGAACGGGAAGATAGGTCATTTCTGGGGATATTTTGCTATGTAGAAAGGATGGAAGACCCTGCTTGAGAGTATAGGTATCCGTTGAATTGATGGGGGCGGGCGCAAGACTGTAGGTTTTGGGTTGCGGGAGATTCTGCGCTTGAATCAGAATATACCCCGAAAATGGGTCCTTCTTTGTACTCCGTGTTGGAATATAAAGAACGAACTGGGATGGAAGGGAATTCATGAGCTCCGTAAGAGGGAGATTGTTCAGAGATGCAGTGGTCATTGCGGTGGTCATTGCGGTGGTCATTGCGGTGGTCATCGTACGGGGGGGTCGGTTGTTAGTGGGGTGCGGGCGGCAACTTTGCCTGTATGGTAGCAACCAAGAGGACTCACATGTCAAAACTTGATTGCCTGTCGCGTGGGGTGTGCCCTTGGCTGTAACGACTGCCCTCTAATTAATATGTCTGCTACAACTTCTTCTTCTGCTGCGAACCTCTACACCGCAACCGCCATGAAGCGGATTGTTCGCGATACGGCCAAAGTCTTTGAAGAGGGACCGACACTGGGTCTCTTCTGGATTCCATCCGAAGAATGTGTGGGACGCGGCTATGTGATTATAATGGGACCCGAAGGAACGCCCTATGACGGCGGCTCCTTCTGCTTTGCGGTCAATTTCCCTGCCAATTATCCGTTTGAGCCACCCGTCTTCAAGTATCTAACAAACGATGGTCGCACCCGGTTCAATCCGAATCTGTACCAGAATGGCAAGGTCTGTCTGTCACTCTTGAACACGTGGCACGGAGAGCCGTGGTCCGGAACGCAGACGTTGCTGTCGGTGCTTCTGTGCCTCCAGGCCTCTGTATTAGTAGAGGAGCCGCTGCGAAATGAGCCGGGGTATTCTTCCATGCGCACGCACACGGACTTTGAGCCTTACAAGCGGATGGTCTTTCATTCTGTGCTGGAGACGGCCATCATCAGTCACCTAACACCGGATAAAACGCCGGACTATCTGTTTCCTGTGCTGGATGCTGTGCGGGATTGGACACGGCGGGCGCGGCCGCGGCTGCTTGAGAAGGCACGGGCCCTGGCGACAGTCTGGGACGGCAAAACAGAGCGCATGAGCTTCTTCAATATGATGCAACGGTATCAGTTCGGTGAGTTGGCGGCGCGGCTAGAGGGACTGGTGCTACCAGAGCCGGCGGTAGCGGCAATGGGAGGCGCTGGAGCAACGGAGACATGTGAGTTCTGAAACAGTTCTATTTCCTGTGAGTGCGCCTGTGCCTCTGCCGCTGCCTCCGTGTTTTGGCACGTCTGCGACGACCCCCACCTTCCAAAGAAGCGGGCTCCATGAACGCGCTCCAGTTACAAAGCATGATTTCGGGTACATAATTTCTATGTGATGCTACTTCTTCAATTGATTTAATTATTTCCTCTAAGTCTGATAAATTTATTGTTGTTATATCAATATCAATATTAAATAATTTATTATATGCCTCTAATATCTTCTCAATTATTATAGCTCTATATTTTTTATATTTATCGTTATGTAATTCTTCTGGATTTAATAATATTTCTGGCAGAATTTGAAACTCTTCACAGAATTTTGCTAGTTGAAATTCTGAATATTCTTTCAACCCTTCACTCTTTTCGGGATTAAATGGTTTTACAATCCATCCATCATACCCTCTCTCACATATAATTTCAGCAATATATCTATTTAAATACTTAAGACCAGGCAACTGATATTTTTCTATAGGTTTGGGGATGACTATCGTTGTACGTAGAGGTAATAATGGAGCAATGGCTTTCGTCTCCTCTAAAATATAGTCAGATAACACCTCAAATGCGTATTTAGCAAATAAATACTCTTTATATCTAAGCAAACTTTTTTCTTTAACAATCTTCTCAAATGTTTGTTTAAGTTTAACTAATGAGTCAAATGTCATATGAAACAAACGCGGTGATTTAGTGACTGTATAAGCACTACGGGTTTCTCTCATATTAGACTCTTTAATTTCTTTTCCATCTCTATTAGTAAGCCCTTCATGAAATTTTGTGTACGGCTCAATTGATTCTAAATTGCTAAAGAAAGCGGGAATATCTGTGCGTGGAACAGTTGCCACGGGGAGGTCTGCCCGAAACACCTTCGCACCGACAGGAAGGTTAACAATCGGAAATCCGTTTTCATCTGTATCGACTTTAAATGACGCATACACGGATGGATCTTTGAATACAAAAGAGGCCGCCGTGGCAGCCCCTCCTCCACCGGTCGCCGCTGCAGTGCCCGCGCCACCTGTTGCCGCCATCTCTACTCTTCTGTGCGGTTTCAGGAATGAAGAACACCCCGAAGACCATAAACGCGCTGACACTTCTCAATGAGACGACAACAGGAGTGACAGGGGGCGGAATACCGAATGCCGGCGGGTGACAGGCGAATCACAACCAGCGTGGCTCCCCGGAGTTTGCTCACATCCCCCAGTTGGCGAATGGCATCGGCTTCGGCATGAATAGTGGGATGATCAGCACCACGGGCCGTGCTAACACGGTTCTGCCCAATCGCCAGAACTTTGCGACCGCGGAATAGAATGGCAACATGGGGATAGTTGAGGCGGGACTTTTTGGTGTAGCGGTCTCTCTGGGGGAAAATATGGGTGTCCAACGTGCGGGTCACCCAGGAAGGAAGTATCGTCGTGGGATATGTTATAGGAAGAGTTGTCATGATATGACTACTAGGGTTCACCTACATTTGCTATTGATGTCAAGTTTTGTAGGTACTGCAGCGATTCGGTAGTCTCAAAGAATCACATGCGACCATGCATAGATTGGAAGAATCTCTGAAGGGGGGTCTACTCTGTGACATGATAAGAACACAATCTTGGTTCCGATGTTGTTTCTTCTAACAGGATATGTGCGACCCCTATTCTCTGGATGAAGGACTGCGCTCTTCCCTATATGCCCTCGGAATTATCCTACCGAAATAAAATGTTTTTACACGGAATCAATTGATGGTTACACAGACAACAGGGTAGGGTGAAAACTTGACAGCCCCAGTTGGGTGCCTATAGCTGTCTGGCGCAAGACAACGCAGATTGATTCAAATGACCTCTCTTCTCCTAACACCCGACGCAACGACGCCTCCCGCGGTCTGGCCACCTGCGGAGGGACTATCTCTTCCAACAACCTATGAGTTGGACAATTTTCAAAAGCACGCGGTAACCGGAATTCATGCGGGTCACCATGTGTTTGTAACGGCTAAAACAGGAAGCGGGAAAACTCTTGTCGGTGAATACTTGATTGCCCGTGCTCTGGCTGCGGGAAAGCGGGTGTTCTACACGACTCCCATCAAGTCGCTTTCCAACCAAAAATATCACGATCTCAAGGTTCTCTTTCCGGCCGCACGGATTGGCATCTTGACCGGTGACATCAAGATGTGCCCCGATGCTGACGTGGTGGTCATGACGGCAGAGATTCTGCGGAATCTCTTTTATAAACGCGGGACTGCCACGGAGAGCGTTGGCCTCTCCGCAACCGTATCACTAGAGGGTGTGGTCGGTGTTGTGATGGATGAAGTCCATTACATCCAGGATCCCGACCGTGGCCATGTCTGGGAGGAGACGATGATTCTGTGCCCACGGGAGATTCAGCTGGTTCTTCTGTCAGCCACTATGCCTTCGGCGGCATCCTTGGCCTCCTGGCTGGCGAATCTCCACGGGCGGCCGACTGTGTTAGTAGGAACAACCCATCGTGTGGTTCCACTGGTGAGTGGCGTGCTGCGTCCTGCTACTACGGGTTCAGCAGCTGTAGGAGGAGCCGGAGCAGCAGGGGACACAGCATGGGCTCTGGAAACCTATCACGATACCCGCACGGGATGGCGGGATGCCGGTTACCGTGCTTGGCTCACTGACCGCAAAGCTGCAGAGGATGCGCTAGTGGCGCATCGGCGGGCGGTTACAGGAAGGACAGCGGGAGATGGACCGGTTCGGCGTGCAGCCGCCGCACATGCTGACAATCCGATGGGTCGTCTGCGTCGCACGATTGCCTGGCTCCGTGACACGGGCGCACTTCCCGCGCTCTGCTTCGTCTTCAGTCGGCGTGAATGTGAGCGGCTGGCAGCCGCCATGGAGGGCGACTTCTTAGAGGAGAGCTCTGATGCCGCGGGCGCCGCGCATGTGTTTGATTTCCATCTGTCACGTCATCGGGCTACTCTGGAAAAATCCCCCCAGTATCACCAGGTGCGGACCCTGGCACTCCGTGGCATCGGTTTCCATCATTCGGGACTCCAGCCACTTCTCAAGGAAATTGTGGAGCTTCTGTTTGCGCGCGGCTTCATCCGCCTGCTGTTTGCCACGGAGACATTCGCAGTGGGACTGAATATGCCGACAAAGACCGTGGTCTTTCTGGAGTTGTCCAAGGTGGCGGGCGATGGAACGGGTGACAGACGTCTTCTGCGATCCGATGAGTATCTCCAGATGGCAGGACGGGCAGGACGACGCGGCAAGGACACACAGGGACTGGTACTCTATGAGCCGCTGCGCGACCCTGTCACCGTTGCGGATCTCAAGGGTATGGTCTGTGGAGCTCTTCCGCGCCTGGAATCCCGTATGCGATTTCACTATGACTTTCTGCTGAAGCGGGCGCTCACGGGTGGTTGTGTTCGAGTGGCCGAAGAGAGTTACTGGGCCGCGCAGCAGCGGGATGCACGGGAAGCGTTGCGGGCAGAATTGGAGGTCGCAACCGCCGCAGCAGAGGCGGCTCAGGCGGCAATTTCTGCGGATGAATGGACTCTTCTTGAGGAGCATAGCCGATTGGAGTCCCTTGCGCGAACATCCAAGAATGCGGCCCAGCGTCGTGCCCGTATGGAACTAAACTACTGGCTAGATGAGCATCGAGGCCCCCGTTGGGAGAACCTACAGGCGAAAGCAAACCGTTGTACAGAAACGGCGCATCGGGAGAATATGTTAGCGCGTGATGTGGCAACCTGGGATGCGGAGCCTCTTATCGCAACAGAGGGGCAGGAAGCCTGTTTGATGCGGTGGGGGTTCTTGGAGGCAGGGGCAGGGGCAGAGGCACTAACAGTTCTAGGAAAGATGGGGTCCGATTCCATGCTGACGCATGTTGACGTACCCGCACTTTCCTTGTTAGGAAAGATGGGGTCCGATGTGGCCGAAGGTCACCCGATTCTGATGCCGCTCTTGATGGCTAGCGGGCGTGCTGATGGACTGACCGCTACAGAGTTGCCATGTATTCTGGCGGCATTCCTTCGGGAAGGAGGGGGTGGACGGGCTGAAGAAGCACCCACACTGGATGCGGCGGGTCTGCGACCCGAAGCGCTAGCGGTCTTGACCTGGCTAGATGAGCAGGCACGGGTCTGTCAGACCGATGAGGACCGCGCACACGTGTTGTCACCTCCTGATTTCTGGGACCTGTCGGCGCTCTGGGTCTGTGTCGTGTCACGGTACATGGCGGGAGCGGGTCTGGCAGAGATTTCTGCAGAGTTCGGACTCTTTGAGGGCAATGTCCAGCGGGGACTCCTCAAGGTGGCGAATCTGTTGGAGGAATGGGCGGTGCTCTGTGAGCTACGGGGAGATCTGGCCGGACTAGAGCGGTTGCGCTCACTGACACTGCTACGGGAGGATGTGGTGGTGGATAGTCTCTACCTCCGTCTTTAATCTTCTCCTTTCTGAAAAATAGGGTTGCCAAAACTTGCCTGCCACACACCCACCTTTTGGCCACCCAGTACGATGCCAGAGCTAACAGGAGATGCGGCCCTTGCCGTTATTCCGTTCTTTGGACCTCTTCTTCTCTTTGTTTGCTTTACGACATTCATGATGGCACGAAATCTAACACAGCATGAGCGTCGCCTTGAGCTCTTGGAAGGCCGGCTGGACCGTCACCGGATTGTGGGCGCCACGGCACCCAGGATTTCGCCTATCGCGTCGGTGTCACGCCTGAAGCAGCCAGTACAGAATGTTTGACCAATGAAGGATATGGATTCCTTACCCTTCATTGTTCCCATTGCAGGTATGGTGTTTTTGACCAATGCCCTCTGGTCCTGTACGCTGGGCTGCCGTGTTCGTCATCTACAGAGCCGGATTGAGATGTTAGAAGAGGCAGCCATAGAGGCACGGACACAGGCGGCCCGACAGCAACTAACAGGTATGCCAACCGCTCCTCCGCCCGTGCAGACCTTTCTGGTTCCTACGGCACCGCCGGCCTACTATCCGCCGCCGCCCTATCGGCCTATGACAACAAATCCACGGATTTAGATTTTGGAAACCCAATTAGATGTCATCCATTGAAGTCGTCTCAATCGCCGCACCGATGTTGGTGATTGGTGGGGCAATGGTGTGTCTCTGCTGCGTTATTCCGGTATATGTGTACTGGGTGCGGGGGTTTCGGTTACAGGAATCGCCGGCCTCACTAGAACGCGATGTTTCTGGAAGTGCTCGTGGGACTGCTGGCCGTCATGGCTCTGTTTCTGGGCGTCCTCCTACTGATGCGCCTCCAGGAAGAGCCACAGAGACACCGTGAAGAAGTCATTGTTCGTGACCCGCTGTGGTATGGCGGTGGTTGGTGGCCAGGAGGTGGATATCCCCTAGGTCCCTATTATTCTCATCTGCCTGCACGGCCGCTGCTGTACGGCTAATCGTTGCGGCCACGACTACCTGCTCCATGAAATAGATTCCATTCCAGGCATTCAAGAGTGCCTCCACAATACCGGCCCACCACAGAAAGGTCGATACGGTTGAAAGCGGACTGGAAAAGGTCATCGCTAGGGTGAGTGCCGCCTGGGCGACACATCCCGGTGCACGAATCCACACATTCATCAGCTGACTGATCTGCTTCTCACGGAGGCGGCTCAGCCAGCCATTGCGCTCTAGCCAGAGTGCGGCATAACCAACACCTCCCGGCAAGCCCGTTGTAAAAAAGAGACTGAATCCTACCAAAGGTCCCGCCGGCACTACGCAACCCAGTGGCAGTGCCACTCCAATCATGAGCACGTGGTGGAGCCAGTCATCAAAACGGAAAGAGCGCCAGTAAAGAGCCGTATGATAGAAGTGGAGGGCATACACTAGATAAATGGCATCCCAATTGTTCGGAAGACGCTGGATTTCATGGAAACGGGTGACCGTGTCGACCAAGTCCGGCCATGTGAGTGCGACTACCGCGGCATTGTGGAGGACATGAACCGCGTAGTAAGGGCGTTGAAAACGGAAGGCATGGAGCATGCGGTCCATGGTGGCAAAGGCGGCCATGTACCCTGTAATCTTCGCGATGGCGATAAAGAGCTGCGTGTCGGGTGCCATTCTAGCGAACACTGACAGTGGAGGCGTTTAACCCGCAACAAAACGTTTCCCACCAAGGGTAGTGGAATGGCAGTGACGGGGCCGCGGAATCTGGAAAAGCATCGGCGATATCTGGATGCCTATACCCGCGGTGGATGGTTCTGGGGACTCGGTGTGGAGCATGAAACGTACATGGCAACGACGCAGACACGAACGGTGCGTGCCATTGAGGCGACCGCGATGCGACCCGAACGCTATTCGGTTTCCTATTACGCAGCGTATCGGCCGGGTGCACTGCGGGCGGCATTGGACCGTGTCTTGTCGGTGACGACTGACACATCGGGCGGAGGAGGTCTCACGTTGCCCGTTCTGGTCAATAGTCACAGTTTCACGCACTGCGATGTATTCGGAGAGCACCGAACCACCTTTGAGCGTGTGCCGAAGCCGAATCCGCGTTTTGGAGGACGAACTATGGAAGAGTGGCTGCGGGATTCTTCGGCCTGGTTGCGTGCAGAAGCGGGTCAGACTTACATGTGGGATGGTGACACGGTGGAATTCATGACGCAGAATTTCTACTGTGCAACGGTGACCCGCGTTATAGCAGAGCTGGAGAGTGCAGAGGCGCGTTTCGTAGCGGAAATGGCGACGCTGCCACGGACTGGAATTCTAGCAGCCTATGGACCCTTCCGTCTGGCTAGTCCACGTAATGAGCCGTTTGCGACCTATCTAACACATCCGCGGGGCGTTGCCATGTTCAACAACGGCACACTCCATGTGAATGTAACATTGCCAACACGACTGGCTCTGGTCTGGGATACCACCGGGCCACGACCTATGTGGCCGGCGCACTTTTTGGAGGGACATCGTGCTCTGGCCCGGCTAATTCAATGGCTGGAGCCGCTGTGGGTTTCCCGGTTTGGATCGGGGGACCCGTTTGCTGAGCTTGGGGAAGTGCGGGATGTCTGTGATGGACGGGTCGCGCGTTTCGCGGCGGGGTCCCAGCGCTTGGCGGTGTCGCGTTACATTGGACTGGGCACCTTCGACACAGAGCGCATGCCGGTGGGTAAGATTCTACAAGTGACGCGGGACGCCGCGGGGCCTCTGCCCTGGTATGACTGGCTCTATAAGCGGACACACTATGTCCCTCTAGATGTGGTAGGACTGGACTTGAATTACAGCAAACACGGGGCGCATGGACTGGAAGTTCGTTTCTTTGACCAGATGCCGATGGCGGATTTACGAACAGTGTTAGAGCAGATGGTTGTGCTGTGTGATGTTGCCCGTAGCCGGATTCAGCAGGTGCCGAATCCACGGGTCTCACCAATTTGGATTGCGGCAGCAGGCGAAGCGTTGTTGGAAGGGCTGGAGTGGCGTGTTCCGGCAGAATACCTGAATGCGGTGTTGGTGGCAGCGGGGGCAGCACCCGAAGCGAAAGAGCCGCTGCCGGTCGTAGAGGCGTTGGACTGGATTTTCCAGCGACTCCGTTTTCTAGGTGACGGTTACTGTGTGCGCATGATGGGTGGAAGTGGGATTAGGGTCGGTGTTGAGACGGTGGGTGGATGCGGCGGATGTTGCTCATGTTGATGTAAACCGGAATGTCCAGCTCCCACCCACAGCATTACCTGACGCCAGCTGGTACCAACCACTACCCCATGCACGTATAGCATTACCGACTATGAATGTTATAATTCTATATTGTGTTGATGAATATGGAATAATGTAACACGCAGCTGTATGATTCGCACCATCTGTCATATTCCCAGAGCTAGTTGGTATTGCTCTCCTATGAAATTCTGCAGAACTTGTATCAACATTCGCTGTATATGTTGCCTGCCATGGCAAAGTTGTATCAAACTGTAGCCCGTTTGGTAGTGTAAATAAATAGTCACCGGAACCAACTGCAGGAGAACTAGTTCCATCTGTAATAAAAGCAAGAAGAATTTCCCATTCTTTTGCCCCAACCTGACGATAGCTAATATTATTCCGTGAAGTTGTTCCTATTGTAGGTGCAGTAGTTGTAGCCCCCCAACCAACGCTTTGGATTGTTCCCGCACTTGTCCATGCAGGTACACGTGCTAATAAGTTTGTTGTAACACCTGCAGATGCCTGCGTAATATCAATATAAACACCCCGATTTGCACCACCCTGCTCAAAAATACGCAAACGGCTCCGGTATGAATCAATAACAATACCTGTTCCTGAAATATCTGAATTTGTAACCGCTTTTGCGAGTACCATCTCCCCTCCTTCATCGCCCGTACTATTCGTCAGGCTCATATTAGGAGCATTAAGAGTGGTTCCATCAAATGTTAGACTGGCACTACCAGTTACGACATTGCTGCTATTTTTGTAGATAACTTGATTCGCAGAGCCTGCAGAGGGGCCAGTGGGTCCTGTTGAGCCAACAACATTCTGTAATTCAATTACGGATATAATTGCTCCACTTGCTTCTCCAAATTGAAATGTGCCAGTTCCCGCTTTATATTTAGCAGAATATGTATATGTCCCTGCTGTTGGAGTATCTATAACATGTAAAGCATACGGGACGTTTTCATTTATTGAACTACTTTCACATTGAACGGATTGCCCAACTTCTGTAGCATCTCTGTAAAGTGATAACAGACAATATGCTCCGCTGGTTGTCGGATTCGCATCACCTGTTGCAATAATTTGAACAGGTCCTCCCTTTGTTGTTATAGTTGTTTGGACAATCGGATCTGACAAAGTGGGCCCCGTTATTGTTTTTGTAGCCCCTTTAGTCTGCGAGTAGTTTAATGCTGCTGTAGTGGGAGATGGTCCAGTCGGTCCCGTAGCACCAGCCGTTCCAGCGGAGCCAGGCAACCCAGTCGGTCCCGTAGCACCAGCCGTTCCAGCGGAGCCAGGCAACCCAGTCGGTCCCGTAGCACCAGCCGTTCCAGCGGAGCCAGGCAACCCAGTCGGTCCCGTAGCACCAGCCGTTCCAGCTGCCCCTGCAGAGCCAGGAGACCCGGTAGGTCCAGCAGCACCCGCAGGCCCTCTCCGTCCCGCAGGCTCATCCAACAGATAGACGGGCATTCTCTACTAATCCCGACCATAAGTCCGTGCCATTGTACTGTACGTACGCGAATTCACGACTTCGTAGAGTTCAATCGTCGCGGACCAATCCATCCCACGGAGGTCAACCGGGTCACCGAATGGATCTAACAGTTTGAGTCGGAGCTGTCCCACGGTTGTCGGTGCCAGGAACGTGAATTCCTTGCGCATGTAGTCGCTGTTATCAACAAACTGAATCGTGTAGAATCCGTCACGGAGGACCAGTTTCGCGAAGGCCGGAACAGAGGCAACTCCCGTGACACGGTGGGTAACATTCTCCAGAAAATCGGGTGCCCAGAGCTGGAGGAGATAGTAGGGCGTGGGCTGTGTCAAGACAACGGCTGTTCCGCAGAGGACCCAGAGTCCCAGGTCGGCATCGTAGGTGGCTGACAGAGGTCCCTTACGCCGGAATCCCAGATAGTAGCCGAGACCCCAGTAGTTCGGACGGGCGGCAATCGTGGAATCAGAGCTGGTTGGGTCCAAGGTGAATGGATATGGTGATGTGATACAGAGTGTGCCCGTCGTATTGAGTATCAGCACATTGAAACTGGGGTCCAGCTCTTGGAGGGAGGCCTTCAGAACAGTGATGAGTTCACAGGGCTTGTAATTGCCGGGAGGAATATTCACAGTTTCATAGCCGCCCCCGGATGAATCGACGCGCATGGTCAGATTTCCGTGACATTCGGAGAACAGAAATTCTACTAGGGGGAGCTCTACACTGGAAAGAGCGATGCGGGCGATGTTGCGATACGTGGAGGGTAGGCGAATCGTGTAATCCGCCGTGTCACCTCCATTGTACTGATCCGCAAACCGACTATCCACCGACATGGAATAGATTTTGTATTTGGAAGAATCCAAAAGGGACTGGTCCATCTCTGTCTCTCTTGGGGGTTGTTGTTATTCGGATGTGGACGTGGTTTCTGGAGTGGGAGCTGGAGCTGTTAGGATGCGCCGCGTCGATTAGCCGGTAGGCTAATCAGTAACGGAGGGTGCGGTTAGCACCCGATGTTTCGCAGGCCAGAGGCCGCTACGTTGATGCGGGGGCCGTTAGGACCCGCATCTTCCAATTCCGCTTCGTCGGGTCGCAGAAAATGGCGATTCGGGTGGGCGGCTCTGTTGGCGCATGGCGCAGTCGCAACAGACGACCCCAGATCGGCACCCAGACATGGGTCGGACTGACAGGAATCACATCAATGATATGGACACGACCCGGTGTCACATGCGTCAGAAAGGTGAGATCCCGTGTCCAGCGGCGATTGGCGGTTGTTCGGTCATTGAGGTGTTCGGCGATCTCTGGGGATTCGGATGCACGGGTGCTGTCTCCTGCTAGAATCGTCTTGAGAGCACGCTGATTGATGAGATCCGCGTAGCGACGGAGGGGAGAGGAGGCGTGGGCGTAGGCTGGGAGGCCTAGACCTGCGTGTCCTTGGTCAGTCGTTACATCGGCTGGTTGGTAGGTGGCCCGCTCATTCAGAAGATGACGGAGCTCTGGAGGCCAGATGTCAGTAGTTGTTGCTGTTTTGGCTTCATCTGATGGTGGCTGAACCCGCAGAAGCCCATAACTGTGTGTCTTCAAGAGAGACGCCGCTGCGGCATTGTACCGAATCATCTGGGTCGCAATCCAGTCGTGGGGTTCCATGGCCACCCCCGACCAGGGAGGGGAACCCTGTCCCTTGGCCATCCAGGCGTGCTCTGAAGTGGCGAAGGAGTCATACGTGTAACTGTGGGCAACAGTTATCCAACAGAGGGACCAGGTGTCTGCTATTGTTCCTTCCGGAAACAGCAGCGCAATTCCCCGCCGGCGCTGACCGGGTAACAGAGAGGCGCTGTTCTCACTAATTTCGGGAGGTAACATCGGGCGTACAACCCGTCCGTCCAGATCATAGAAGGTGGAGCCAATGGCCCGCGCACGGGCATCGATTGCGGAGACAGCGGGAACGGCGGCAGCCACATCGGCAATGACAATCGCCCACCGCCGCTGACTAGGATTCCATGCGATGGCGTCATCAATATCGCGACATCCAGGGGGGTCTACGTGGAGAACCGTCCAGCCAGTTGCAGCGGAGATTTCCATACGACCGGCATCATTGGAGGTGTCGGGCTCTGGAAGAGGGGCTGTCAGTGGCTTCGTAGAGACAGGACAGTAGTGCTGGAGAAGGGCCGTGCGTTCCGCTTCTGGTTCCCCAACAGGACCCAGAAGGCGAACTAGATTGCCACGGGGTTTTCCGCTTCCAGCTACACTGGAAGCTACGGGAACTTCCACGACTGCCAGCTGGTTTTTGGATGTGTCACGCTCACTACAACCGACAATGTAATCGTTCTGGTCTTCGTCATACGGCCGGAACAAGTACAGGGGAGCACCGCGGCTGGTGAGGCCGTAGCGGTATTTGGAGGCCAGCTCCAGAGTGCCGACAAGATAGATGGATGTGGAGGTTGTCATAGTTTCCTACTACTGTAGGGCAACACAACACAAGGGTCGTCAAGTTTTCATCACGACTAGAACATATTGCCAAATACCATCAGATGCCCGTGATTTACGGTGCTTGTCTGACCGCTATTCAAATAAGCCCATATAGCTATAGTATGATTTCCGACCCGTATTGTTACATAACGGTGTGCGAGATTTAGTGTATGTCCTAACTGAGTACCATTTCCAGAATTAAATGATGTTATATCGGAATTAATGACTGTACCACTTGGGTCCGTTATTCTAATATATGCAGAAGTAATACGACCATTGCCATTCGCCGTAAAATCCAGATTTCCCGTAATATTTATAGCTCCACCAATAAGTGTTGTATTGAGAGATGTATCTATTATATTCTTAGAAATATCGGTTAATGAAGAATCAATTATCTTCGATGAAAACGCGCTCACCGGATGATTCGGTGGGCTACGAATGAGCGAATAGACGGGACCAAACAAGTTACCACTGGCATCACTCTTCTGTGCTATCAAATCAAAACTGACATCTGGTAGAATTCCAGACGTTGCCACACGCCATCCGCCAGCTGCGCCGCTTGAGGCAATTGCGGGACCAACATTGATGAACGGTGTTGCGAAACCCGTTTCAGTATAGATGATGCTGTTCACATCTGTTCCAATCGTTCCGATAGCGGAGTTCGGTAGAGGGCCAGCGATATTCAGCGTACCGGGGCCAATGAAGGCTTCCTTCCAGCGCTTTGTTGCAGAGCCTAAGCTATGGGTGATGCTCGTCGCTGGTAGAACATCGCCGGATAGGTCAATGCCGGTTGAAATACTTACATTACCAGATGCGTCATTTCCAATGTGTGTATCGCCTAGATAGATTGATGCTCCACTCACATACAGGTGACGGAAGGGAAGGGTTGCACTGCCCAGATCATAGGCGCCTGATACATCGGGGATGATATTTGTTTTTGTGATTATGTTATTTGATGTATCATACAGCAGTTGGGGAATGCCACGTATAATTCCATCGCTTCCATCATAGTACAGAACTTCACGGTTGGCGGCGGAAATGATCGGTGTGGGTCCGGTTGGTCCTGTTGGGCCCGTCACACCTTCAATGCCCTGTATGCCTTGGGAGCCCGTTGGGCCAGTGACTCCTTGGTTTCCTTGGGAGCCCGTTGGGCCAGTGACTCCTTGGTTTCCTTGGGAGCCCATTGGGCCCGTCACACCTTCAATGCCCTGTATACCTTGGGAGCCCGTTGGGCCCGTCACACCTTCAATGCCCTGTATACCTTGGGAGCCCGTTGGGCCCGTCACACCTTCAATGCCCTGTATGCCTTGGGAGCCCGTTGGGCCCGTCACACCTTCAATGCCCTGTATGCCTTGGGAGCCCGTTGGGCCAGTGACTCCTTGAGGACCGGTGGGACCAGTGTCACCCTGTGGGCCTGTAGGACCGGTATCTCCCTGTGGGCCTGTAGGACCGGTATCTCCCTGCAGGCCTGTAGGACCGGTGTCTCCTTGAGGACCAGTAGGACCCGCGACTCCACCAAATCCTAGCTCAAGTGTGCGAATATCGCCCGGTGAATAAACATAAGGGATTAATGACGATACAGTTAGATTGTAAACTCCATCTACCTTTGTTGATGACGCAGAATAAGCATACCATTCGGACCCTGTTGGACTTAGTAATGTAATATTAATTGGACGGTTTTGGGATGTATATGCAAAATTTGCTGCATCAAAGAGAGCAGCTGTATTAATTCCATCTAGTGTTATTTCATTAAATTTGAGATAAGGGGCATCGTATACAAATGTTCCAGAAGCAGATGCATCAATTGCTAGTTCCCAACGAAGAGCACTTGTTGGGCCCGTAGGACCAGTGTCACCTTGAGGACCAGTTGGACCCGTATCTCCTTGTGAGCCCGTAGGGCCAGTGTCTCCTTGAGGACCAGTTGGACCCGTGTCACCTTGAGGACCGGTAGGCCCTTGAAGAGCCATATCAGCAACACTTGCATATGTTATTTCTCCATCAATATTGTTATATGCTAACATATAGGGACCTGTTGCTCCATTTATGCTTGGTGCGTATATCTGACCAACTGGACCAATGCGATATAAGAGATTTCCTCCAGATAGATTTAATGATCCATCTATACCTACACCTGAGCGGAAATCAAATGTTGTATTATTTGCGGTTTCGGAACCAACAACAAACGTATTCGCACCTGCGGTTCCATATGTTCCAAACATATTTGTAAAATTTCCAGTTTTGGCTATACTAAATATAATATCCCGTGAGGCATTTCCAGATGTGAAGTGATATGCGGTAGTATTCACATTGCCTGCATCAAAATTTTCATTAACACTGAATCCATCTGCACCATGACTATAGAACGTTTGTGTATCAAGTTGGAATGTTGTGGTTGCTTTGATATTCGGGGCTTCAAGCAGTTGTGTTCCAGAATTGTAATTTAATGCTGTATATGCATTTGCTGCATTTGTTGTTCCATCTGAAATAAGTACTAATCCGGCAGAAGGAGTGGCATCATAGGTTATTGTGTTGAAGCCTGCACCTGTAGGACCCGTATCTCCCTGAGGGCCCGTAGGGCCCGTATCTCCCTGTGGACCCGTGGGACCAGTGTCTCCTTGTGGTCCCGTTGGACCAGTGTCACCCTGAGGGCCCGTAGGGCCCGTGTCACCCTGAGGGCCCGTAGGGCCCGTGTCACCCTGAGGGCCCGTAGGGCCGGTATCTCCCTGTGAACCGGTTGGACCGGTGTCACCTTGAGGGCCCGTAGGGCCGGTATCTCCCTGTGAACCGGTTGGACCGGTGTCTCCCTGTGGACCGGTTGGACCGGTATCTCCCTGTGGACCGGTTGGACCGGTGTCTCCTTGTGGGCCCGTGGGACCGGTATCTCCCTGTGGACCGGTTGGACCGGTGTCACCTTGAGGGCCGGTTGGGCCGGTATCTCCCTGTGGGCCAGTGGGGCCGGTATCTCCCTGTGGGCCCGTAGGGCCGGTATCTCCCTGTGGACCGGTTGGACCGGTGTCTCCCTGTGGACCGGTTGGACCGGTATCTCCCTGTGGACCGGTTGGACCGGTGTCTCCTTGTGGGCCCGTGGGACCGGTATCTCCCTGTGGACCGGTTGGACCGGTATCTCCCTGTGGGCCCGTGGGACCCGTATCACCTTGTGAGCCCGTAGGGCCCGTATCACCTTGTGAGCCCGTAGGGCCCGTATCTCCTTGTGAGCCCGTAGGGCCGGTATCTCCCTGTGGGCCCGTAGGGCCGGTGTCTCCCTGAGGGCCCGTAGGGCCGGTATCTCCCTGTGAACCGGTTGGACCGGTGTCACCTTGAGGGCCCGTAGGGCCTGTATCACCTTGTGAGCCAGTGGGACCGGTATCTCCTTGAGGGCCCGTAGGGCCGGTATCTCCCTGTGAACCGGTTGGACCGGTGTCACCTTGAGGGCCCGTAGGGCCTGTATCACCTTGTGAGCCAGTGGGACCGGTATCTCCTTGAGGGCCCGTAGGGCCTGTATCACCTTGTGAGCCAGTGGGACCGGTGTCACCTTGAGGGCCCGTAGGGCCGGTATCTCCCTGTGAACCGGTTGGACCGGTGTCACCTTGAGGGCCCGTAGGGCCGGTATCTCCCTGTGAACCGGTTGGACCGGTGTCACCTTGAGGGCCCGTAGGGCCCGTATCACCTTGTGAGCCCGTAGGGCCCGTATCTCCCTGTGAACCGGTTGGACCGGTGTCACCTTGAGGGCCCGTAGGGCCGGTATCTCCCTGTGGGCCCGTAGGGCCCGTATCTCCCTGCAGGCCTGTAGGGCCGGTATCACCTTGAGGACCGGTGGGACCAGTGTCACCTTGAGGACCAGTTGGACCGGTGTCTCCCTGTGGACCAGTAGGTCCGGTATCTCCTTGAGGACCGGTGGGACCAGTGTCTCCTTGAGGACCGGTGGGACCAGTGTCTCCTTGAGGACCGGTAGGACCAGTATCTCCCTGTGGACCCGTAGGTCCGGTATCTCCTTGAGGACCGGTGGGACCAGTGTCTCCTTGAGGACCGGTGGGACCAGTGTCTCCTTGAGGACCGGTAGGACCAGTATCTCCCTGTGGACCCGTAGGTCCGGTGTCTCCCTGTGGGCCTGTGGGGCCAGTCGCTCCTTGACTACCAGCAGAGCCCGTAGGACCTGTAGAGCCAGTTGCTCCTTGACTGCCTACAGTACCTGGTGACCCGGTGGGTCCAGTATCTCCTTGACTACCTACAGTACCTGGTGACCCTGTAGGACCTGTAGAGCCAGTATCTCCTTGACTACCTACAGTACCTGGTGACCCGGTGGGGCCAGTCGCTCCTTGACTGCCCGTAGGACCAGTAGCGCCAGTCGCTCCTTGACTACCTACAGTACCTGGTGACCCTGTAGGACCTGTAGAGCCAGTATCTCCTTGACTACCTACAGTACCGGGTGACCCGGTGGGGCCAGTCGCTCCTTGACTGCCCGTAGGACCAGTAGCGCCAGTCGCTCCTTGACTACCAGCAGAGCCCGTAGGGCCAGTAGCACCAGTGTCTCCCTGACTACCTACAGTACCTGGTGACCCTGTGGGGCCAGTTGCTCCTTGACTACCAGCAGTACCTGGTAACCCTGTGGGACCCGTAGCACCAGTCGCTCCTTGACTACCAGCAGAGCCCGTAGGGCCAGTAGCACCAGTTGCTCCTTGACTACCTACAGTACCTGGTGACCCTGTGGGGCCAGTATCTCCTTGACTACCTACAGTACCTGGTGACCCTGTGGGGCCAGTTGCTCCTTGACTGCCAGCAGAGCCCGTAGGGCCAGTTGCTCCTTGACTGCCTACAGTACCTGGTGACCCTGTGGGTCCAGTTGCTCCTTGACTACCAGCAGAGCCCGTAGGGCCAGTAGCACCAGTTGCTCCTTGACTACCAGCAGAGCCCGTAGGTCCAGTTGCTCCTTGACTACCAGCAGAGCCCGTAGGGCCAGTAGCACCAGTTGCTCCTTGACTACCAGCAGACCCCGTAGGACCCGTCGCACCAGTTGCTCCTTGACTACCAGCAGACCCCGTAGGACCCGTCGCACCAGTTGCTCCTTGACTACCAGCAGAGCCAGGTAACCCTGTGGGACCCGTAGGGCCTGTACGCCCGGTAGGTCCCGTAGGACCAGTCGCTCCACTCCCTCCCCCTCCTCCTCCAGACGGCCCCGTAGGGCCCGTAGGACCGGGAGGACCGGCCTCTCCCGTGCATGTATCGCACGGGAGTAATGGAACACCTTTGATGATAGGCATGTTCTATTAATATCTACTAAAATTACAGCTATCCTACGCATGTGAGTCACATGAAAGAACAATTCCAAAATAAGCAGCGTGATATAAGAACCAACCTAACATCAGCTGAAACGACCGTTCATTTCCCACAAGATAGCGCAGTGAATACAGGGGAAAAGCAACACGAAACCACAGAACCAGGTGCGGATTGAGCTGTCGTGTTCCTTTGTAGGCAGCGACAACGTTCGGAATAATACCAATCAGAAGAGGCCGCAGGGTATTAAGAGATGCTGTTTCCTGTGCCAACTGAATCACCGTCGCAAGTAACAGTGGAGTGGTACAGTCTTTCATAATGCAGAAGTTATTAAGAGTTCCAGAACAGCAGCGACTCACGTACATCACATTCACAAACAGATACGCCTTCAGCATCTCCGCCATAAAGGTCGCATAGTCGTTTGGATTCGAAACAGAGCCGGTCCGCAGATGCGCAAAATCCGTCGCAACACCCAATACAAAATCGGAGAAGGCAAAGATAGCTAACAGAGTGCCCGTGAATCGGCTCAGAAAATAGCGCTGTCGCCCAAATTCATGGTAACCAACATACGCAAAGAAACTCTGGAGCGGTACATGGAAGAAGGCCGTATCCGTGAAACCCATACTTGAAAATGAAGGTGCGCCCTCCTCTTAGAACGTCTCTGTGAAGTTCTAAAGACGATGCCGTGTTGGTCAATAACAAGATGCCCCGGAATATGCGCGGTGGAAAGGCCTTCAAGAAAGGTAGCAAGGGCAAGGCCAAGGAGGCGGCCGCGGCGGCCGAAGGTGGTGGTGGCGGAGCCGGTCGTTACGAATCGCCCGACCGTACGCAGGGTGTGGATTTTGCCCGTGTTCTCCGTGCACTCGGCAATCGCCGAATGCTCTGTTTCTGTAACGATGGAGTGGAGCGGGTCTGTAAGATTCGGGGTGCTCTCTGCAAAGGAGCACGTCGCAAGAAGATTGAGGAGGGCGATATTGTGCTGGTGAGCTACCGGGCTTACATGGAGGGAACTATGTCCTATGCCTTGGAGGAGAGCGACAGTGATGAGGAGCTGGGGTCTCTCCAGCATGTTGGTGTGACAACGTTTCACAAGGGGGGTGGCGGCACAGACACCAGCATATCCGCAACGGGAGGCGCGGCAACGCTTGACTCCGGTCGCAAGGATATTGCAGATATTGTCCATAAATACGAATCCCGGGATTGGCGCTATATTCGCAAAGAGAGTGGTCTCCATATCCATCTGTTTGGCGAACGGAAGGAAGCGGCTGGAGGTGTTGGTGACATGGAGGATATCTTCGATGACTCCGGTGCGGCGGCTAGCGATAACGAAGAGGGTGATGGCGATGATGACGGTGACGGTGACGTTGACATTGATGCTATCTAGAGACTGTTCTGTGCGGCCAGAGTTGCTTCCCGATTTACGCGAATCCAACAGATGGACCGCTCCCTTGCCGCTATAGGGTTTGAAGAGTATGATGCGGGCAGTGGCCCCGTTCATGCGTCTCCCAGTCTCGGTCCGGTCAGTGTCGCGCTTCACAACATCTCCGCACGCAATCTTCACGATATTGGAACCACCGTTCCAGATGACCGAAAGTTTCTGCGCACGTGGCGGGGACAGCTACAGGAATGTCTCAATCAGCAGCATGCGCGGATGATTCGGTTTCTGTTGGCGGATGCGTCGGGAGGAGCCGACATCTCCAACTCTGATGTCTATCGCCGCTGCTGTGATGTGCTGACGAAGTATTCCAAGCCAACATGGAATTTCGCATCGTCCATGCGGGATTTGGCCTTGCCCGGTGGCCACCCAACCGGTGTAACAGACAGTAGTGGTTGCAGTAGCAGCGGGGACCCTCTTGACCAGGAGTTGGGAGTTGCCGTGGAGGCACTCCGGGAAGCCCAGCGCCGTGCCGTGCGGCTCTATGTTGCTTCCGCACAACGGGTCTGTGCAGCAGAGGGGCGCCTGGAAGAAAAGCTCAAGCGACTGGAAACCGTCGTGACCCGCGTGAATGACCTCCTGTTTTTGGAGCCAACCGCAGAGTTGGAGGCTATGGCCGGACCTACACGGGCCTATCTGGACAGTGTGCTGGATAAGGTCGCCCTAGAAGATGACTATCGCGCACTTATAGAGGCCTATCGTCGCTTTGCGACACTCAAGGGAATTGTCAGTCTCTCCCAGTTTCACCGCCCCACCGTACCGACCTGTACGATTTGTATGGCAAAAGAGGTGGCGCAGGTGGTGATTCCGTGTGGGCACACCTTCTGTGAGGACTGTTGCCGAACGCAGATGACGGGCTGTTACATCTGTCGGGTCCAGATTCGGGACAAGGTCCGGCTCTTTTTCTCTTAGTATGTTCCGGGTCCGAACAGTTTGTGTGACATTATAACACAATGAAGTCCGTCCAGATGATAGTAGCAGCATTGGCGTCGGTACTCCAGGTCGGTCTCCATTCGCGCATAGCATTCGTCAAGGAACTTCTCGCAGGCGTCCCCCCGTAGAGTGGCCAATTGAACGGGGTACGCCTTGGCGAAATGGAAGACAAAGAGTTCCTCTTTGGAGAGACTACATCCGGTTACACTATCACGTGCGGCATGTGATAGTGCGACCTGATTGGCCATATGAACGGCACCAGCGTGATGGATGGGATACATAATGGTGGGGAGCGTGACAGTTGTGAAGTGTTTGTAGTCCATACACATCACACAGTTGTCACCCTGGCGGTATTCATCGTAGTAATCTGTTGGTGAAGGAGAAGGAGAAGGAGAAGGAACGGGGGATAGCTGTTGCGGAGTCGTCATGATTGTGCGCCCTAAGATGGCGGGGTCGCCCAGCCAAAACCATCAACTTTTATGATGACACCGACATCACTCATCAGCATCTACCAGATGAGAACGCTCCACAAACTGCGGAACAAAGCGGGACTGTTGGAGAAAACGGGCTTCCATGGCCGTTAGATGCTCTGGACTCCAGCTTTGGGTTACAGCCAGAGCCCGCAGATGACGCTGCGCGCGGCGCATAAAGAGCACGGTCAACAGGCGTCGTACGTGACCTTCTTGGTATTCCGCGTGGGAAATGGTGATTTCATAGGGATTGGGGCGACTCATTCGGAGGGTTATATGTGGGTTGGTGATGCGTTTGTGGGCAGGGTAGCAAGTTTATTGAACCTAAAGTCAACCTCCATCCGAAATAGGAAGATGAGTGTTACGGGCTCTGTAACAACTGCCGTGCCGGTAGGAGGTGCTGGAACGGGGACGGTGATAGAGACTAGCTCTGATGCCGGTATGATAGGCGGAGGGGGCAGCAGTGTAACAGGTCCCGATGGAACGACCCTGGGAACACACAGTCTTCCCCATCTCACACGGGATTGGATACGTCTGGGACAGGAGATTGATGCTCTCTCTGCCGAAATCAAAGCCAAGCGCCGTCGCATGAAAGAGACCCGGGCCATGATACTCCAGGTGATGCGTGGGAATTCCCTGGGAACTCTGAATATGTCAACCGGTCATGTCGTGCGCGAAGCGAAGGAATCACGTACCGCAATTTCCAAAAAGTATCTGAATAGCACGCTGGTGGAGTTCTTTGAGGGAGATGCCGTAAAGGCCCGTGCCTGTGCAGAATGGATTGAATCCCATCGGCCTGTTCGCAATGTGGAGAATCTGACACTTCGTCCCCGGTAAGATTTTTGGTCGTCTCCAGTAGAAATGTACGGGCTCGTTTATAATACCGTGGAGCATTTTGCCGGGGGTACATCCGATGGCGGTGCGGTTCTCATCGCATTTCTGGCAGTCACTGCGGTCATTGCGATTCAGTGCTTCATTGTTCAGTGGCTCTGGAATAACGTGCTCGTCGGTGCGTTGAGCGTCGCCCGGCCGTTGCGCTCCGTCCTCCATGCGCTCGGCCTGCTGATTCTGCTCGGGCTGATGTTGCCCGGCTCTGTGACCGCGACTGCGTCCGTCTAGAAGCTGAAGTCGAATTGGTAGCCCTGGGCAGCTGAATCCCGCGGCTTTCTAACACAGCGGCAGAGCAGAGTTTCTTGGCCATTTCCGGACCCATTACGGCGGCAGTTGCTTGGAGACATGTCTTCACGCGGTCACGCAGGGTTGCCATCTCTGTTTGTTCTTTCTCTTTTCATCCTCTTTCTCTGTGTTACAGGAAAAGACGATGATACTTCGTGTAGTCAGACTAGATTACGGACTCGCCGAAATCCCCTGGTAGGCCGACAGGTTCGCAACACCCCGGGATTCCCAGAAGCCCATGTCGCGCACCCCAATCGGATGATCCATGGAGGGGCGGGCTGTCTGACAGGTGGCGAACGCCTTGCGGAGGCGGTCCAGAACTGCCGCGAATTCGCGCTTTGCATCGGAGCAATCACCCCCCAAGATAAGCCCCAGGAGCTCTTTACCGCGCCGCTGATACTTCTCCAATGCCAGGTCAATATCCCGCTGGGGTAGCGCCTGTTGCAGACAGCGACCCACAGTCGTAGAAGGCGGCTCCAGGTCGTGGCTGGTGCGGAACTGGAGGGGCAGCGTTCTGTAGGAGCCGGCGAAGGGGGCTACGATATCGGCCTCCATACAGCACAACTTGCTAATCAGAAGACGGAGTTCTGCAACCGCTTCATCGGTGTAGGGCAACGTCGCAAACCGGGCTAACAGACTCTGGGCCTCTGTGGAGCGTTCGGCACAGGCAGGCATACGGGCGGGGTCTACTGCGGCGACAGCGAAACCCTCCACCTGTGGCGGAAATCCTGGCAAATCCGCCGGCTTGTAATGAATCAATGTCAGTGTCACAATGACAAACAGTCCAAACAGAAGGAACCACTCCATTGCCGCTCTCTATTTGGCACTCAGAAGTTCTGGACCCCGTGGCAGCTCCGTATAGGGGACAACAACTCCCCGTCGGGGGAAGATGCGGACCTGATTGAGAACATATCCCGTGCAGACATCTTCCAAGAAGGAGGACCGATAGGTTTCAGCGGCAATGGTAACATGCGGAAGAGCGACCCGTGAGACCCAGTAGCCGTGTCCGTAACAGTAAATCGCCTGCTGGTGACGGGGCTGGAGTGTCTTGTCGGCGAACCGCTCCTGAATCCGCCAGGGATGAACCCGATTTTCCCGACAGGCACCGACAAAGAGTCCCCAATATGGCTCTGCGACCAGTGTATGAATTGTACCGACCAGCTGGTCCTTGTTGGTATACACGATGTCATCATCCGTTTTCCAGATACCCGGCACGCGGGGGAACGTATCCGCCGCCCACTGGAATGCCGCATGGACCTTGGCGGGCAGCGCTTCATAGATATCACTCACAGGAAGACGCACAATCCGCGTAGCCGGGTCGTATTCAGGGGCCGTCAGTGTGCTATCGGGGTCTCCCATAAATCCAACTAGACAGAGGTCCGGATGGTCAAACCGTTGCAGAGCGGCATCCAGATACGTGCGATACTTCACGCAGCCGGTCACCAAAACAAGGGGGCGGGTTTCATCTGAAGGGGCGGGAGAACTTGTCATTGCTCTTCTTCTGTGGGCACCTTCTCTAAATCTACCCATCAAGCGCTGATGCTGCAGTAGCAGCGGCGCCAGTTGATGTCAACGCGGCCCAGCCCCGGGAGAGCTCCTGAAGCACCAGTTGTGCGCGCTGAGCCGCCGACGCAATCACCTGACGCGCAATTGCCGTTGAGTCTGTCCCGGCACCATCCCGAATACCGATACGCAAGAACATGCGACGCTGGAGGGGATGCGGCACCTTGTAACCAACAGAGGTAATGGGCGAATCCATGGACTCATCCTCCAGATATAGCTCCGTGATGTAGGTCTGGAGGAGATTGCCCAGCGTATGCTCCTGTTCATCAAAGAAGACATCTACACCCGTCATACGCGCATTGGCGGGCTGGATTGTCAGACCCAGCTCTGTGGCGGGGGTTGTTGCGTCCGTATAGGGTGACACCAGCTCCTGTGCGGCCCGAATTCCCTCCTGGACAATCTCCTGGACGGGGCGCACACCGATACTCTCCACTGTGAATGTGAAGGAGTTGGGCTCTCCCTTTTCATCCACCAGGAAACATCGCTGAATCGCCATGTTGGACCATTCCTGGCGGTGACTCTCCAGCGTCTCCGGTGGTAGACTGCTAGTGTCTCCCGTAATCTTCTTGTAATCGGCCAGCCACTGTTTGAAGAATGTCTCCTGGCGGGCGGGGTCCGTATCCAGTGTATTGGCGAAAGAGCACTGACTCACGGGACAGAACCCCATGAAGTCCCGGCCGCGACCAACAACGGGATAGGCTGTCAGGTCAATTTCCTCCGGGGGCTGCTCCGGATTCCACTGAGGGCGGAGTGTCAGTAGAAGGGACGTGTCACCGGTGATGGGGTCCGCTGGAAAGAGGGCGGCAGTAGCGGCGGCTGTGAGGTCCTGGAAGACACCGGTGGTCGCATCCTTTTCGCGCACGATGAAGTCGGAGGCCTTCACGTGACGGAGATTGGCCTCTGTGATGGGACCCTTCGTATCATTCTGGACACGGAGTACGCACTCAAAGCGGGCGGCGTCAAAGCTGGCTAGGTTACGCACCGCCAGTGGAAGGAGCGTGAGGCGGTGGGCCAACATCTCATTGAAGATGACAGATGTGTTTTTGCGAATACGGACTCCCGGGTCGGCAGCCTTCGTGAGGTCTGCGCGGAATCCAACAGAGCGGGTTTCTGTAAGAATACAGCGGCGAATCGTGTTGGCGATTGTGTTGTTGGTATCTTCTAGGACAAATGTTGCCCGAATCTTGGCAGAGGAATCAGTGAGGAGAGTGGGGCCATCTTCGGAATAATCGCGAAACATCGTGTTGGGGGTTGGCCTCTGATGGGGTAGGGGGTTTCAACTTTGGTGTGGTAACGCTGCCGAAAAGTTAGAAAGGAACGAAGTGACCACCATGCGTAATAGTGCTGCGATCAGAATCCATCATCCGTAACAATGAGCGGAGCACACCTCTGTTTTTACAGCGCAAGGTGTGGGTATTCAGCGGCATTCCTGGAAGAGCTCAGCCGCACTCCCTACGCACGGGAGTTCCGCTTCATCTGTGTAGATGTCCCCCCCGGCGGTACCCGTCCGGCTTTGCCTCCCTATGTCCGTGCCGTTCCGACCCTTATGATTGCGGGAGAGCATCAGCCGCGCGTGGATGGTGCCGTTATGAATTGGATTACAGAGCGCCGCTTACGGGAACGCACGGAAGCAACGCCCAGTCTAATGTCCGGTGGCGGTGTGCCACCCGGTGGCGCACGTCCTCCAATAGGAGGCGGTCCTGTTACACTGGCTGCTGTTGGTGGAGCCGGTAGTAGTGGAGGGGCTGCCGGTAGTAGTGGGGGACCACCTACAGGTGGTGGTCCTATGACGGACATGACCGGCGAACGGGGGGGTGGATTGGCAGGCTTCTTTGGTGCCGGCGATTTTGCCGTGGGGGGAAGCGAAGGCTATGCTTTCATCGGTGACCCCACCGGGCCTTCTGACAAAACGATGGTGCGAATGGCAGGAAATATGGCCAGTTTGAATGACTATGGAACGTTGTCCATGTCAGATTCCCGTATGGCGGCGGGAGGTGTGGCAGGCTTTGTCGGTGGAGGTGCTGCCGGTGGAGCAGCTGCAGCAGACACTAGCCGGATGTCTGCGAAGGAGAAGGCGATGAACGATGCCTTTGAGGCATTTAAGGCATCGCGTGACCGGGATGTCCCGGGGGCGCCGGCCCGACGGTAGGAGGGTCGGTTGAGGCTACTGCCGATGTCCGGCCCGACGGTAGCGTAGTGACCGCGTTCAAACCTAAACATACGACACTCTGATTCCTGACAGAGAACGATGGCATCCCCTTTAGCAAATTTCTGTAACCTCCTCATTCAATTCTTTGAGGACCTTACAGAAACCTATCCTGAAGAAAAAGATATTGGCATGGCCACGGCAGCGCTCAAACTCATGAAACAGGCCAATCCCCGTATGATTCATACCGTGTTCATGGACAGTGTTCACAAGGAATTCAAGGAACCGATTCTGACCGAAGATGAAGATTACATTCTGGGTCGTGCACGGGAGATTCTGAACTCCAAGTATGCCGAAATCAATTATGCCTTCTGGATTTTTGACAAGCACTGGAGCGGCATGACGGAGACGAACAAGCGTCACATATGGGGTTATATGAAGGCGCTTATTATATTAGCGGAAAAGGTGCCACGGGGCGTTGCGTAGGAGAAGGAGCAGGAGCAGGAGCCACAGGTGCCGGCGGCAGCTCTTTGAGAAGAACCGGGCGCTCAGGCTGCTCGGCAACCAAGTTAGCAATCGCAATCCACAGAAAATAGGGGCGATTATCGGCTGGAGGCGCTGTTAGGTCCGGCTCTGCCGTTGCTGTCAGGGTTCCACCTCCAACTTGCTGTGCTTCTTCCCGTAATACCGTCTCCAGACGCTGAAGAAGACGATAGACTTCGGGGTCTTCTGTCTTCAATTTTGCCATAACTCTATTTAATATCTGTCCATTCGGAACAGGTGCTTCAAATGTCGCGACGATATTTGTAATAATATCGCCAAGAGATGAGGGCTCAAATCGTGAAAGAATCGGTCCAGTAGGACCCGGTATTAGACGGAGGTCAGTCGTCGTATCACGGAGCTCTGTAAAGTTCCATGGGGGTGTGTAGGCTCCTGACTGTAACAGAGTCTCCCGTTTCGTGTTTGCTGCCAAGAGCCATCGCACCAGAGCCTCTGTACCATTTCCGCCCTGCTGATGCATGGTTCGCCTCCTGGTACGCCGCCGCCGCTCATAGGCTTTTCTTTTGTTCCGATGTGTTTTGCGTCGCGGACCGTCTGTCATTCCGTGCCGTCCTCTGCTGGTCGCGTTGATTTTCGCGACGCCAAATCGTCCGAAGGGGCTAGGGATATGAGCACAGCATCTGCTTCTGCCGCAACAGCCACAAGCAAGTTCCACGAGACACTGACAATCTTCTGTGCCGAGCTACGCGCCACTTTCCCAGAGCTGGCGGGTGCCACCGTGCGGGCGGTGAGTGCCGTGACACCGGCGACCTTCTGGCGCTCCTGGCAAGCAAATCTGTCCCTTCTGGCGTCACGGGATTCAGCGGCTCTGTTCTCTGAGCGGCGCGGAATTCTGGTTCCTCCTATTGTTCTGACACCGACTCTCTGGGGCGAAGTGTCGGAAGCAACTCAGGATGCCATTTGGCGGTTCCTGCGCACTCTGCTCCTGGAGGCGATGATGGAGGGTCACATCGATGAAACGACACTGACGGAGGAGCGGTCGCGCATTGTGATGGCCATTCTGACAGAGGAGCGCCTAGAAGCCGCAACGACGGCAATGGATACGTCGGAGGGTGCCGCTGCTGTGGAAGAGGCAACCGCAGAAATATTTGGCAGTATGAGCGGTCTCATGGACCGTCTGCGGGGGCTGCTGGGTGCGGCGGCAGCCGATGGCTCAGGTGGAGCAGCAGCGGGTGGAGCCGGTGTTAGTTATCCACCCATGCTCGAAATCCCGGAGAGACTCCGCAATGGCAAGATTGCCCGGCTGGCCCAAGAGATGGCCAAACAGTTCAAGCCCGAAGAGTTTGGTATTGATGCTTCTATTCTGGCATCGGCCGGTGACAATGTGGAGGAGGTTCTCCGGCGACTGGCCGAAATATATCAGCGGGACCCCACAATGCTAATTGCGGGAGCAAAGCGCATGGCAGAACGAATTCAGAGACAAGTGATGGGTGGCTCTCTGAAACAGGAGGAGCTGGTTGCGGAGGCCAAGGAGTTCGTGGAGCTGTTTAAGGAGCATCCACTTTTCAAGGAGGCGATTGAGAAGTTCAACGGTATGGTGGGCGAAGGTGGTCTCATGGAATTGTTTGGTGGAGGCGGGGCGGCCTCTGCACCGTCGGACCGTCTGCGAACTGTACAGGACCGGCTACGCAAGAAGTTGGCTGCGCGACAGGCGAAGAAATGAGACAACGCAGGCGAAGAAGTAACACTGAAAACCGACACTCACGATAAGGTAGAGAGATGGCATCTGCATCGTGCCCCCCTTTTTGGGTTGAGAGCCCCCGTATTCTTGTAGAGCAGGCAACGGAATTCTTTCCATTTACTGAAGCGGACCGCCGTTGTACAACGGCAGCTCTGAACTCTTTTACCCGTTTCGGTCTCTACGCGGGCCTTGTGTTAGCTCTTGTGCGCTTTGACCTCTCATGGCTACTGGTGGGTGCCGTGTTTGCTGGGTTCGCTGTTGCGGCCTGGTATTGGATGGGCCAACATGGCACTACACGGGAGGGCTTTCGGAGTGATAAGGAGGAGCGTGAAGGCTTCGACGGTGGCTATGAAGAGCGCATCATCCAGAATCCCACCCGCATGAACATTGTCAGCGGAGTCCAGCTAGATACGGCATATGTCCCGGATGTAATTGGGACCGATGGTGGGCGGCGTACGGAGCCCACGGCGGCGAACCCCTTCATGAATCTCCTAGTATCGGAGTATTCCATGGACCCCGAAAGACCCCCGGCGGCTTCCATCCAGGCGGTGGCCGTTCGCTCCGAAATTGACCAGTTCTTTGACACAATGTTTGCGGACGACCCTGGTGATGTCTTCCGCTCCTCCCAGAGCCAGCGCATGTGGGTAACACAGCCTGTCACAACCGTGCCGAATGACCAGGAATCCTACCAGAACTGGCTCTATCGGGTGCCCGGGCAGACCTGTAAGGAGGGCAACGGGGAGGCCTGTAACTTCGTGACGGATAACAAGATTCCCTGGCGGGAGATTGGGCCTAGCACGTGAGGCGGCTCTAATTAAAAGCGCGCAGATGAAGATGATTGTGCCGGGCAGAGAAAATGCCTGACACAAGCAGAATGTCCGCCTTCAAGATTGAGCAATTCACACGGGTGTGGGATGACCCCTGTGACCAGGCTGTGCAGAACAAGGAGTCCGGTGCTCCCGGTGTCTATCGGATGACGAATCTGGTGCCTCCGGCGGCGTCGGCCTACCTGACGGCCTATTCGCAGCCCGCGGTTCCGGCCGCCCCCGGTTACGGTTGGTCCGCATCCTCCATTGATGCCGATTCCGTTCTGCGCAATCACGCCATCCAGACCAATTCGGCAGGTTGCCCTCTGCGTGCGCGCACCCAGGCCCGGCCGTTTGTGACGGTTCCTTACATGGGCCGTGGTCGTGGCGATGCAGAGCTGGAGGCCCGGCTTCAGCAGTCGGAGTTTGTGCGCACGGGCAAGGACTGTGGCACGATTTCGGACACCTTCTACGCGAACCAGTTCACGCCGCTGATTCCGTATGTGGCGGCGAATGTCCAGAACCCGAAGCACCTGATTCCTGAGGTCGCATCGGCGGGCTGGGTACGTGCCGGTGTGCCGTCGCGCCAGTGGGTGCGGGACCAGAACTGCTAAAGGGGTCTCACAGCGAAGCTGTGTCAACCGCAGGTCGCTATTGTGACCACAGCGGACATGCTCTCCCCTCAGGACCCCTAGCAATTAATAATAACTATAGATTTTCTGTTATCTTATAACACGAAATCTATGCGAAAGTCGCTGGATTAGCCAGAGGAGGTTAACCATGTTTGCCCTTGGAGCGATGCCTTTACCTGAGCAGGTGCGCCCTACATCCGGACCGCTGGACACGATTGCCGGTGGTTACACGTTGATTCCCCAGAAGTACTATCATCCGAATGTGAGTCGGAATGCGCTGGGACTGGTCGGCGGCAATGAAGTGTCACTGGTGAGCGGAAACATGGTTGACTTGGAATCTGATCTGCGGGGTGTGACACGGGACCTGTCACGTTGCCCGGCGCGGAAGTTCCAGCCGTCGTGTGCGCTGGGTGGTGGCAAGGGTCCTGAGGGCCCTGAAGGACCGTCTCCGATTGGTGGAGTGGGCTGCCCGACGTGGCCGAATCAGCTCGTGTTCCAGGAGCGCTCTACGGGTCGGGTTGTTACCGTGAATACGACTCCCCGGCATCTGCCGACGACGCAGTTCGCGTCTTATCCTGGTGTGCCAGCTCCGGAGCCATTCAAGCAGGAGGTTCATGGAGCACCCTGGCGGTTTTAAGGCGTTAGCGCTTCTAGCAAAGCACCATTGTCGGCCGTGAGCCTCCCTGGCGGTTTTAAGGCGTTAGCGGTTTTAAGGCGTTAGCGGTTTTAAGGCGTTAGCGGTTTTAAGGCGTTAGCGGTTTTAAGGCACTCCACACCATAAGAAGACTATGACATCCTCCTTCTCAACTGTTTCCTTTTCCCACCGATTTGCCGGCCCCTGTCGTGCGAAGGACTTACAGCCCTATGCCCGACCTGATATTGTTTCCTGTCATGAGCTGGCAGAGGATGGGACGCGAATTGCCGTGCCGCATGCGATACTCCGTCTAGGGCGAAGTGGGAAAGGAAACATCTGTCTAGAGCTCAAATCCGAACGCGATGAAGAATTCTACGGAAACTGGTCGGGGACGGCAGCCGAATTTGATATGATATTCAGCCCGGCAGAACGTATGCTGCGCCTCTGGAATCTAACATTCCGTCTGTCAGTTCGGATGACCCGAATTCTGGTTACCGCTAGAACCACCGCCCCAGTGTAAGGACAATGACAGACGCCGCCATTCCTCCAGCGGAAGCAGCTGCCTTCGCAGCGGCCTACATGCTCCGTGGACAACATATGCCGGACCGTGCCATGACACGGTATCGCCATGATCTTCCCAAAATGGTGGAGAACAATGAGATTTCCACGGGTCCCGGTCGTTATCGGCTGGATCCCCCGAATGCCTACGGCAATGCCGCTTTTATTCCGGACGCCACGATTCGGATGCAACGGTGGGGCGCCAGTCACGATATGACTTCCACCAAAACGGATGTGGAAAGTGACCTCTGGAATATCAGTCGGCCGACTACGCGCACAACCTGTGGGCAATACACTCCAGAGCAGGGTGCTGCCGTGGCTGCGCGCCTGACCGCCATGCCCGAAGCCGACTTTCCGATGACACATGCCCGCCTGGTGGATCCGCCCTGTACGCTCCGTGCCTCCGGTTGGAATCGCTGGGAATGGCTCTGTGAGAATCCCCAGGCGAATGTGATGATGCCGTTTGAGTGGAGTGTGGATTCTCGCCATGCCGCGAAGGATGATTACCTGGACCAGATTCGGCTGCCGCTAGCGACTTCTCCGGCTGCCTATGCTCATGCGGGCATCTGTGGAAAGGTGTATATGGAGCCAGCGGTTCCGGTTCCGCGCATGGGAGGCGGTGGAAAATCCTCCACGAACGCACTGGGTGGTGTTACAGCTCAGGCTCCAATCGGTGCACCGGCCCGCTTCCAGCCGCGGGACCCAGAGGCGGCGGCCAAAGTATCCGATGACTATGTGGAAAAGGTGAGGGCAACCACCGGTATCCTAGCACCTCCGCCACCCTTTACGGCTTTTATTGCGCCTCACTAACAATTCAGACTAGAGAAAGTGACATGACTATCAATTCTGTTTCAATCATGAAATTGAATGAAACAAAAACGGAGAAAGAAATTGCGCGACAAGCGGTAGAGGAACAATGGAAGCACTTGCCATTGCGGGATTAGCCGGGCTGGGCTATGTGCTCACGAATTTTGGGAAACCATCGGGGTCGGCGCAGATGCCAGTCATTGAAGAGGAAGGATTCTCCACCCAGACGGGTGACCTCACATATGGAGGACTCCCGCCGCCCATGTTTGTGCCGGACCGCACACCTCCCGGTGCGCCCACGGTGCCGGGTCTGCCCCGTCAGCCGCGCCCCACCGCCGATGGTACGCTGGACCTCTTTTACCGGCTTCCTTCTGGCGGCTCACTGCCGGCCAATCCAATGACACAGCCGGACCTGTATCCGCGCAACGTAGTATTCGCATCGCCGATGCCACCCACTGCGCCTCCTACCGCTGTAACATCGCAGGTTCGCATGAATGAGCCGGGTGTGGAGGTCCCTCCTGTCTATAATTCGGGACGGACGGTGATTTCTCCGCTGTCGGGTCTGCCAGTTCCGGCGGAGGAATTCACGCACAACAACATGGTTCCCTTCTTCCGGGGTGCTCCGAAGCAGAATATGACGGATGACCAGAATCGCTCTGTGCTGGATAATCATATCGGCATGGGCTCTACACAGATTGGTAAGCGGGAGCAGGCACCCATGTTTGACCCGCATCGGGAGCCAACTGGTAACATCACCGGTATGGAGAGCATCACCGATTTCGTCCAGGACCGCATGGTCGCTCCAACAAATCGGGCGGGTGAGCGTCCTGTGGAGCCCGTCCAGGTGGCACCCGGTGTGGGGCAGGGCTATTCGGCGCTGGGTGTCGGTGGGTTTCAGCAGTTTGAGATTGAGGATATCATGCGGCAGCGCAAGACCGTGGATGAGCTCCGGTATGCGTCGGATCCGAAGGTGACCTATGAGGGTGTCGTGGTACCTGGCAAGTCGTTGGCGCTTCAGCGGGGTGAAATCGGTGAGACCCGCAAGTATCGCCCGGACACCTTCTTCCTGAATGAGAGCGGAGAGCGGAACTTTGTAACGGCCAGTGAGAATACGAAGCCCACGGAGCGTCCGGCACAGGTACTCAAGTACCAGAGTCGTGAAGAGACGACGACGGAAACATTCGGTCCCGCGACGGCCTCTGACTTCAAGGCGACGTACACGGTGGGCTCCTATCGTGCGCCGATGGTGCGCCAACACGACGGATTCGGCTATCGTAACGCGGATGGCTCCACGTACGGTGTTGCGAATACGGATGCAACCAATAACGACTTCGGGCGGGGGGGCTATGACCTCCAGACCAATCAGCGCAACGTGACATCGGAGCGCGGGCAGGTGCTGAATCTGACGGTGGCCGGAGGGGCGAAGGCACTGACAGTGTATGACCCGAACGATGTGGCGCGCACGACGGTGCGTGAGACAACGGGAGCGAACGACTGGGTCGGTATCGCGGCCTCCGCATCGGCTCCTACGAAACTGACAGTGTATGACCCCACAGATATTACCCGTATCACCACGCGTAACACGAATGCGGAGCCGGACCGTGCGATGAACGTGACACGTGCCGGTATGCCAGGCGCGCAGCAGTTGTCGGTGCCGGATGGTATGCGTGCGACGATGAAGGCGGCGATTTCGGCGAAGTCGGGCTATACGGGAGCGGCGGGTCTGGCAAATGCGAAGGGAGAGCAGGTATATGATTTTGCGTATGCGATGCGGCAGGATGGGCAGCGGGAGAATCTGGCCCGGGGTCGGAAGCCTCTGGCCGGCAACGGCCTTCTGTCACTCTTCAATGGAGAGGACTACATGAACGTGACGTATCGCAAGTTGGATACGGATATTCTCAATGACCGTGACAATACATCGGATCGTGTGGTGGGCCCGCCGATTGGTACGGAGGCGATTGGTGTTATGCGCCCGCCGCAGGAGCTGAAGGTGTCTGCGGCTGACCGGAATATCCATGAGATTCTGGACAGTCTGAATGACAATCCGTATGCGCTGCCGGTTCATCGAATTGCAGCGGGAGTGGCAGGTCCTGCCGAAATGGCGGCTGCAAGTGGCTTCACGAGCCACTTTGCTTAAGCGTTTACCGATGCTTAACGCCGCCATTACTCTTCTTGCTATCGCACGTCGAAAATGGCGGCTGCAAGTGGCTTCACGAGCCACTTTGCTTAAGCAAATACAGCAGAGCCATCATCTGCGGTCCCTACCATTTCTGCTGTTTGCGCAGTCAGTTGGAGGTCTGAATCCGATTTATTGTATTTCATTCCAGGATTCCGATAAACATACTCTACTGGTTTTTTCTCTTCGGACAGTATCGGCTTCCGATAGGTTGTCCATGCCATATAGCAAACGGTCGGCAGTGTAACACTCAAGATACCAATTGCTGTATAATAAAGGGGAGGAATTTGAAGAATCATACCGATTACAAAAAGTGTTGCGCCGATAAGAAATAGAAGAAGAACAAGCACAAATAGTGTAATACGTGACATTGGAGAAATACATATTCTTTTTATTTAAGCTCTTTTCAACGTTACCTAAAACTGACAACCCTGATTTCAGCCTCAATGAATAGGGGTACCATGCTATCTTTACGACGATTTCTTACAGGCCTGCTCTTTGGAACATGCACGGGTCTGTATATGGGTTACTTTTCCGTCCAAACGACACAAGTCTGTGTGGACCAAACACTGCTTTCAACGCCAGGGGGAACTGACACTCTCTACATTGACAGTATCGCATGGCCGATTGGTACAGCGATCATGCCGGAGCCACTTCTTGTAAATGACCAACAGCCGGTGACCACGGCGCCTCAGATTCTCTGCATGTCTGGCTGTCCGTCACCACCCTGTTGGCCCGTGAGTGCGTGTCCTGTTACGGATTTATTCTGGGCCGCACGCTTCACGAATCTCAGTGTGGCCCCGAACTTCGTTGCCCGTCTACCCAATATGCCTGTGGGTTCTGCACCCCAGATGTTGATGGTTCTCTTTGATACGGCAGCACCCTCTCCATCTGTTACACCCTCTCCCTCTCCGTCTCTGTCTCCATCTCCATCTCCTTCCGTCTCTTTGTCACCAACATCCTCTGTTAGTCCCTCCATGACGGCAACACCGATGCCACGGACCATTCCTGTTACAGGGATCACTCATCCCGAATCCCCTCATGCGACGCCGGCGGCTATCGTGTTCGGTATTCTGTTTGGTGGAGCAACGCTTGTTATCTTTGCCTGTTGGTATCGGGCACAGAAAGCGGAATGTCCATTCTGTGCGGCCCGTATCAGTGTAGGAGGGGCGGCAGCCATGAGGACCCACTTAAAGACCTGCTCAGACCACTTGGCACTCTATCAGCCGTTTGTTACAGAGTCGGTCCAGTCGGTCCCTGCGGTTCGATTACAGAAAATTGCAATTCACATGTCCGATGAAAAAGAGGACCTTATTGCTCTTACAGAGCCACCCGGTATTGTACAAATGCAGGGGGTTAAGGAGTAACCCATCTTCAACGTCCCTAGAGGAGCAGTATGGATACTGACAGTGGAGATCCACGGCATCCGTGTAGCGTGAGCGACATGGCAGGGGCGCCCGTGTGGGAACGACTCCGTGGTCTGCTGGCCAGTAACCAACATGTGGTGGTCGCCGGCGGTGCTGGCTGCGGTAAGAGCTGTGCTCTCCGGCTTTTGTTGTCAGGACATATCGGTCTCTGGTTTCGTTGTTCGGCAGATCCGTCTCTGCGGGAAGGACGTGACCGTATCAAGGCAGCGGCACGTCGGCGGGGTCCCGCGGGTGTTGTGAATTGGATTGTGCTGGAGCATGCGGACTTGTTACTAGCCGATGCGCAGGCGTTTCTGCGGCGCGTGATTGAGACGGCAGTGGGTGGAACGCGCTTCGTGTTGGAAGTACGGGACCTGGGCGCGGTTACAGAGCCACTTCTGAGTCGTACCATGCTCTTCAATGTACCGGGTCTGTTGGATTATGAAGTGCGGGCAGAAATTCAGCGACGTGTTCCCAGTATCGGGTTGGAGTTGGCTACGCGACTTGCGACACAGGCTGGCGGGAATGTGCGGTGGGCGGTTCTCCAAGGATTAGGCAGTGGTGATGGCTTCCTGGATTTAACGGTGGGTGGCTGGGCTGATACGGATGTTACTGATTGGCGGTCCCTATTGACGGTTATGGAAGGGCTCCAACGGTCTGGCTCATCACCGCGACCCTACTTGGGCGACCAGGTGTCAGCAGAAGTGTGGGACCGTCCGGGCGGGGCGTGTCCATGGGCGATTACAGCGGCAGCACTGGCGAGTGGCCTTTAATTCTGATAATAGGATAGGGCCGATGTTGTCAACCGTTGAAATGGAAGGTCTATTAGAAATGAAATCAATACTTGGTCGCCAAGTGAAAGGCGGGCGCAGACCTGTTAAGAAAATTCGCAAGACACATCGGCGCCGACACCATCGTAGACAAACACACCGTAGGCAACGCCACATCTTCACACCCGTTTCGTTCGTCTTGTAAGAATGAAATCGCGGTACCAACAGTAGAGTCATGTCTGGTGGTCGCCATCACTCTCCTGTTCATTCAGTCGCATCCAAAACAACGGTAGGACAGTCCATCAAAGAGGGATTTGGGCTTGGAGTTGGCAGTGCGGTAGGGCAACGTCTAGTGTCAGCCTTCTTTGGACCTCCGACCATAACATCAGTTGCTACACCCGCTCCTGCCCCCTCTCAGGCGGCTGACCTGTGGGTTCGCTGTCTGGAGCAGACACAAGGTGATGTGGAGAAATGCGCACCGTTCAAACCACAAATGAAGTAAGTTTAAATTACGTATTCTATTCTCCGACACAGCTGTCAGAGAATGGAGAACGTCGCCACCTATTCGGAGGCTCGGTCGGAATACACGAAGCAGCTGGCCACCTTTATTGTTCCGGCCCTGGTCGGTTGGTTCCAACAGATGTGGCATCGGAACGCCCACAATCGCCAACAGTGTCTGGCCCTCTTCCAGTCCGAATGTGAAGAAGTGTCCCGCTGGAACTCCGACCGTATTCATGACGAAGTGCGGGTTCTCATTGAGCGTACGGGTTGTGACTATATGGAGGAGCTGATGACGGCGGTGTTTGTGGCTCACACGAAGATTCTAACGGCTGTGCGCCTGACTTCCCGTGAGAAGAAACTGTCTATCACGGTACCGAAGCTGGACCATTTCATTCACCGTATCTTCCGGGAGGCTGCACGCGGTTTCTGGAAGTCACCGTTTCTGTTTATGGACGGTGGCAGTGTTGTAGATCGTCAGAAGAATGTTCTCCAGATTGAGGCGCTGACAACGGAGGCGATTGGGACGGCGGTGCGCTCTCTGCTGCCCGTGAAGCAGATTCTGAAGGACTATCTGGAGGGTGACCACGAAGAAGTGGAGGATGAGACGGTGCCGGTAACAGAGACGGCTGCTTCTGAGCCTGCCCCTGCCCTCACGGCTTCTGCTCCTGAGCCTGTACCCGCTCCTTCTCCTGCTCCTGAGCCGACACCCGAAACGACGAACACCATACCTCAGTTAGAAGTGAAGGAAGTGCCTGCTGTGGCCACTGCCTCTACCGCTACCGCCAGTCCAGCCGTCGTGAATATTGACACGGAGCCCGCTGTTACATTCGCCGCATACGATGATGTCTATGACGAAGCAGCCGATGGCCCCACTCTCCAGTATCGTTCCCGTGATGACTACGGTGACGATGCGGGCTCTCTCAAAATCAACGATTCTTCCACAAAGAGCCTGTCGGCTGCCGATGATGACATTCAAGACTTTGATGCACCGTTGCCACCGGCACCGAAGGCAGCCCCGCCCGTCCTGAGTGACAAGATTCGCGAAGATGAAATTGTGGACCTCTAGTTGCGTCCGTTTAATTCGCACAGAAACCGGACTCCAACGCAAAAGATGGATATGACGAACATCGCCATCTTTGCGCTCATTGGTGCGATTTGTCTGGTCGTTGTGACCGGCGGATTTCTGAGTATGTCCGACCAGGACCCGTCTCCCGGTGCGCTGGGCGGTGGGGCGGCGATTGGGGCCGGTCTGGGTGCGGTGGCTGCCTACTTTCTGGGACCGACAGAGAGTGCGAAGCTGATGTCGGCGGTGAGCCAGATTGGGGGTGGAGCGGAGCCCCAGATGAAGGTGGGCCTGCCTTCCTTTTAGGAAGGCAACGTTGTCCCGAAGGGCCTGCCTTCCTTTTAGGAAGGCGACGGATAACCGAAGGTCTTGCCTTCTTTCTAAGAAGGCGACGGACGACCGAAGGTCTTGCCTTCCTTTTGAGGGCGACGGACGACCGAATGTCTGGCCTTCTTTATAAATTAATAATTTATAGATATTTGTTAGTATGACAACTGCTATTTTATTTACAGGTAAAGTATTTAAACCATATTTAAATAGATTAATTGAATATACAGAATTGTTACCATATAAATTTGCATCTGTATGGAATAATGAAAATCCAGAATACTTAAAATTATTAGCTGATAATAATTTTATTTTAATTATTAACGATATTAAAACACAGGAACTATATCAATATCAAAGTGCTTCTTTATTTTATGGAATAAATTTTATTAAGAACTATAATATTAAGTTTGATTATGTACTAAGAACCAGATTTGATATACTTACAAAAGATTATAATAAATATATTGAATTTACTAAACCATTATTTCAAGAAAAACTTACTGTACTAGCAGGTATTAGTACAGATACAAATTATTTTCTTGATATTATAGTTGGTGGCAAGTTGGAAGATATGTGTAATTTTTATACACTTATAGAAAAAAATCATCCACTTGGTGGTTTTATTGAAAGGATTCTTCAAGAAAAATATTTTAATAAGTCAAACTTATCAAAAGATGATATTTATAAATTATTTAACTTTTCACTTGATTTATGTCTTAAAAATGGTATTGAATTTATATGGTATAGACCATCACATTGGTATTCAAGACTGCTTACTTCTGTCCCAGACCTGAAAGTAATTGAACAATATTGTAGACAATCTTTTATTTTGATTTAATTAACTATATTTTTTATATTTAATAATACGTTGCGTATGGATACTATTCACCGTCTTTAATCTTACTACAACATATTAGTTAACTAATAAACCCTATTAAAGTTTTAGATACCCTCCATATCCATTGCCGCACGGAGATTCTCCATATCCTGTCGGATTGCGGACATCTGGAAAAACAGCTCATGAAGGAAGGCGGCAACGGGGGCTGTAAGTGTGCCAGGAGAAATGGCAGCCCAGAGGGCGGCCAGGCGCTCTGCCGGCGGGTCACGGCTTTCCGATGCAATCGCGGCAGTTGCCTTGGTGAAGAGAGGGCATGTCGCAGCAGTGTGTTCCATCGCAAAACAGTGGGGGCAGGGCATCCAGTGTTTTGAGAGGTGTGGGGAGATTTTTGGGGGAGATTCTAACACTAACAAAGTGATAGAATCCCAACCGTTGGGTTGTTAGCTGAAAGACGCTTCGATCGTCTGACCTCCCGGTTATGAGCCGGACGCTCTCCCTACTGAGCTATTCAGCTATTCAGCTAGATTGGGTCTGAGACCCAGTATGGAGTCATCCTCCACTCATATCAAAGAGAAGATACTAACAAACTGAACGCAGTGTTTTACAAGTACATATGCTGAATACTATCCGATGGTCCTGGCTTCTTGTTCAGGAGCAGCTTCACATGGTCCTGCTTCACCGTGAAGGGAAGCCCAAATCCCGTAATCGCAAACGGTACCCGCTTCGGGTCATTGTAGAAACGCAACAGGTTGAGCTTACTGATAATCGTCTGGATACAGCGCTTCAGCTCACGCACACCCTTCTCTTCACCCGTGTAGCCTTCAATAACATGCGTCAGAATCTCCTTGTTAATCGCCACCTTCTCAAACAGATTCACCTCCCGCAGCGCCGCCGGTAACAGATACTGCTCCGCAATTGCCAACTTCTGCTTGACATCAAACCCGTGAATCTCCACATTGTACATACGGTCACGCAGAATGGGATTCACTTTCTCATTGTTATTGTGGCTGAAGATGAACAGACAGCGGCTCATGTCCAGATTGATACCGGCGAAATACTTATCCTGGATGCGGTCGTTCTGGCTCTGGTCTGTCAGGTGAATCAGGTAGTTCATGATTTCTTCGCCCTTCGGAGTCTCTGACACCTTGTCCAGCTCGTCAAAATAGATGACTGGGTTCATACACTTGGACTTGATGAGAATATCCACGATGCGCCCCCATGTGGAGCCCTCATAGGTGTAGGAGTGACCGTCCAGGTAGGAGGCATCCGTGGCACCTCCCAAACTAATGAAGTGGAAGGGCCTCCCAAGTGCCTTCGCGATACCGTCCTTCACCAATGTCGTCTTGCCGGTACCTGGGGGACCGTGGAGGCTCAGCACGTTGCCCGCCGCCTTCGGATTCGCAATCCAGGAGCTCACGAACTGGAGAATCTGGAGTTTCGCCTCATCGTGACCGTAAATTGCCGCGTCCATGTGCTCCCGCACGGAGGTAACAAAGGCCCCGCACTTGTCGGCACCGTCCTCAATCTTTACCGGAAGGTCCTTGTAAGTGCCTAGCGGCAGCTCCGTGTATCCGTGAATCCACTGGTGTGTCTTGTAGTATTCAGTTGTGGAGGGGTCAATGTTCTGGAGGGCCATGTACTTCGCCATGGCGATGCGCTCCACTTCGGGCTCCACATCCTTGGTCAGAATCTGGAAGCGCATGGGCACCGGGGCCTCTGCGGGCTCCACCTTCTGTTGGAGTTTCGTTAGGAGCCGGTCCTGTGCCGGAGGTGGCAGACCCTTGAAGTAGGTGATGTCACGGTCAATGTCCTCCTCTGTGGGGTCCACTTCTGTCTGGACCAGCTTCACGAAGCGACGGACATTTTCGGGCTCCTTCTTGAGCTTGTATTTCTTGGGCTTCTGGGGACCACTGTCACCGCCTGCAAAATCCGAAATCAGGAGCTCAATCCCGCCCAGGCGCGGGCTCTGCTTGGTCTTCAGTGGGAAGCCATCCTCCTCCTCACTATCATCTTCATTACTATCATCTTCATCACTATCCTCCTCGTCATCCTCCTCGTCATAGTCATCGTCCTCCTCATCCTCTGTGTTAGTATCCTCCGTGTCGGTATCCTCAGAGCCTAGCGTCTCACCATCCTCCTCCTCATCATCATCCATCTCATCACTAGGATGATATGATTCATCCTCTTCTGTTGAGGAAACTGGAGAAACTGGCTTCTTCCGTCCAGGCTTCGCCTTGGTCTTGGTCTTCTCCTTCGCAGCACGGGCGACCTCTTCCTCTTGGATTTTCTTGCGGGCGGCAACAGCCGCCTTGCGAACGGGAGCATCACGAAAAAGAGGCTTTGACGGACTCTTTTTCTTTGGTTTCGTCTTGTCAGCAGGCTTCTTCCGCCGGGGAGTGTCCTCTTCATCCGAATAGGCAATCAAGTCCCGGATATTTCCATGGCTATCCACATCACTGTCACTGTCACTGTCCTCTTCATCCCGGCGCTTCTTAGCCCCTTTACCCTTTCCTTTCTTGGAGGGCGGGGGAGGGGGTGGAACAAAACGGGGCATCTACTTCCTATAGTTGTTTGTTCTCCGTTTAAACCGCACACGCCTCCTCCACATCCATCAGCGCGAAGCGTGCTTTGTTACTCAGACCCGGTGAATCCTTGCGGTCCCGCGCCTCACCGATACGCGCTCCCAGCCGATACAGCTCTGCTGAGTCACCGACCAACATGGACTTACAACCGATTACCAGCGACTTCAGACAGTCGGCGTACTCCTCTGTTAGTCCCTGCTTCTCCGCATCGCGCTTGGAGGCCTCCAGCCCCGTCAAGATATGGTGACAGGTGATGAAGATGTCCGCGGCAGTTAGAACGCTCAGACGTGCGATTTCACCAACAAATGCCGCATAGCCCTTGCGCAGCATGCGGCGCTTACGGAGGGCCACGAACGCATCGTATCCCGCGGCACCGGCATCGGGTGCTTCGGCGGCGGCATCTTCAAAGACTGTCAGGAACTCGTTGAAGATACGGCGGAGCTCCGTATCCAGATGGGGAAAGCCCGTGCGCAGCTCCGTAATCAGGCGGGCATACAGAGTGCAGATATGACTTTCTTCGGCGGCCTTGTCGAACACCATCGTGATGAAGCCCGTCAGAAAGTTTGTTTCGCCGCTGTCCAGAAGCTCAGAGAGCCAGCTCTTAGTCGTGTCGTAGGTGGATTCACAGAACTTGTTCATCTTGTCACGGATGCGGTCCATCATGCGCTCTTCGACGGTTGCGTCGCTGCGGGCGCGATTGCCGAAGCGGGGGGCACGGCTAAAATGGCCGCCGCCACGGGCGCCGCGGAAGGAGAAGGGTGCGGGACGACTGCCACCGCTGCCGCGATAGCCACCACCGCTGCTACTACCGGCACCGCCCGATGCGTGATGAGAGGCACCACCTCCGCGGTAACTATCGCCACCACCAGACCGGTGACCACCTCCTCCATGATAGCCACCAGAGCGGTATCCTCCTCCGCTACTGCGATGGTCAGTTCGATGGTCAGTTCGATGGTCAGTACCACGGTAACTACCTGGCCGATCACCTCCGTGCCGGTCACCCCCATGCCGGTCA